>SXGQ01741629.1_pt1 | contig 18350 bp, 16 predicted proteins | sample 3178371 | NCBI WGS metagenome assembly SXGQ01 (sample SAMN11356859, study PRJNA531348) | freshwater metagenome | isolation source: freshwater sample F1-20 | place: China: Fuxian Lake, Yuxi | collected 2017-12-25 | reverse complement strand
GCTGCTGCTGGCCGCCGGAGAGTCCACCACCGGGTGCGTCGAGACGGTCCTTGACCTCCTTCCAGAGCCCACCCTTGGTCAGGCACTCCTCGACGAGGTCGTCACGGTCGCGCGACGCGACCTTGGTCCCGGTCAGCTTGAGGCCCGCGAGCACGTTCTCCTCGATCGACATCGCCGGGAACGGGTTCGGCTTCTGGAAGACCATGCCGATCGCGCGGCGCGCGTCGGTGAGCTTGCGGTCGGGGTCGTACACGTCGGCACCGTCGATCTCCACGCGGCCGGCGAGCGAGGCGCCCGGCACGAGCTCGTGCATCCGGTGGAGGCTGCGCAGGACGGACGCCGTGCCGCAGCCGGCCGGTCCGATGAGCGCGGTGATCCGGCCGGCGGGCATGGTGAGGGAGACCCGGTCGAGCACCTTGTGGGTGCCGAACCACGCCGAGACGTCGGTCGCCTCCAGCGTGGCCAGCGACGCCCGGTCCGGCAGCACCGCGGGGATGCTCTGCGTGGCGTCGTCGAGCACCGGGATCGTGGTGGTCTCGTCGGTCAGGGACATGGTCTCTCCTCGGGGGCGGGTGGAACGCGCCGTGGCCGGCTCCCGCAGGAGCCGGCCACGGCGGTCGATCACTTGACGACGGTGTAGGTCGCCGCGGCGGACGTGGATCCGCCGTAGTTGCTGCTCGACGGCGCGAAGGTCGCGACGACGCGCTTGGCACCCCTGGTGCTCTGCGCCTTGAGCGTGACGACGGCCTGGCCGTTGACGACCTTGCCGGTGCCGACGACGCTCGAGCCGATCTTCAGGGTGACCGTGCCCGACGCCTTCAGCGTCGAGCCCGTGATGCCGACCGTGACGGTCGCCTTCGTGGCCTTGCGGACCTTGACCTTCGCCGCGGCCAGCTTGACCGAGGTGCGGGTCGTCGCCTTGGTGACGACGAACTTCACGAGCTTGTAGCCCTCGGCGAAGTCGCTGTCACCGGAGTAGGAGACGGCGCCCCAGTAGGTGCCGGCGTCGAGCGAGGCCGGGACGGTGAAGGTCGCGGCGCCGTCCTGCAGGTCGGCCGTCTGCTCGGCGGCGTCGCCGTAGACGAAGGTGACGCTGCCGGTGGCCTTCAGGTCGCTGGTGCCGACGTTCACCGTGACGGTGCGCGCCGCGCCGTAGGCCGACGTGGGGGCGGTGACCTCGATGGCCTTGGAGTACTTCGCGTCCGGGACCGTGACGGTGACCGCGCCGGCGGCCTTGGAGTAGGCCTGCGGGTCGTCGGGCGCGAAGGTCGCCGTGTAGCTGTGCGCGCCCTTGGCGACGCCCTGCAGCGCGAGGGTCGCGTTGCCCAGCGTGTCGACCGTGGCGGTGCCGACGGTGGCGTCGCCCTCGGTGAACGTGACGGTGCCGGTGGCGGTCGACGGGCCGACCGCGGCCTTCAGCGTGACCTTGCCGCTCGGCGTCGCCTTGCCCGTGAGGGCCACGGTGCTCTGCTGGCCACCGGCCGTGAGGAAGTTGGTCGTCGCCGACGTGGTGGTCTGGCCGCAGACGCCGCCCTGCGCCGTGCGCGCCAGCTGGTCGAAGCCGGCGGCCTCGATGAGCGGGCGGGCGGCGTCGGAGCAGACGAACCCGCTCTCGCCGAAGGCGGCGTTGAGGTCGGCGGCCTTGGAGCCGGTCAGGTCGTTGCCGCGGACGACGTTGTAGAGCGCGCGGCGGACGCTGAAGCCGTTCAGCAGGCCGATGCTGGTCGTCGACTTGGCGCGACCGGTCGAGAAGGGCACGACCGCGTCCGGGTCGTCCTTGATCTTCTCGTCGGAGTGCTCCTGCGTCTCCTTGACGTTCGAGCCGAGGGAGACGGGCTTGCCGTCGTTGATGCGGACGAGCTGGGCCTCGAAGAACGAGCGCGTGCCCGAGCCCGACTGCGGGACGTAGGGGTGGATCGTGGCGTCCTTGCCGCCGACCTGCGACCAGTTGGTGACGTCGCCCTTGTAGATGGCGAGCACCTGCGCCTCGGTCAGCGACGCGGGGGCGTCGGTGCCGGCCTTGCGCGTGCCGAGCTTGAGGCCGTCGACGGCGAACGGGAAGGCCTTCAGGCCGGCGTCGCGCTCGGTCGTGGAGATCGCCGAGGACGAACGCGCGAAGTCGACGTTGGCGTCGTTGCTGGAGCCGTACAGCAGCTTCTTGCCGGCGCCCGAGCCGTTCGGACGGGTGATCGCCGAGGCGCCGCTGCGCAGCGAGATCGTCGAGGGCGAGCCGTCGGCCGCCCACGAGGCGAGCTTGACCGTGCGGGAGGCGTTGTAGCCGGCGGCGACGCCGTCCTTGCCCTCCGCGAGGTAGTGCAGCGCGAGCTGGGACGTGTCGGAGCCGACGCCCACGAGGTCGGTGCTGCTGGGCGTGAAGGTCGGGTCGGCCGGGTTGGTGTCGGCCGCCTGGGCCGGTGCGACGGCGCCGAGGGTCGCCATCGAGGTCGCAGCGACGGCGAGGGCCGCGGCGAACCGGGTACGCGTGGAGATCATGCGCGTGGAGTTCCTTGTCGTGAAGGGGGGGTGGGCCGTCGGGCGACGTCCCGACGAGCACGCTAGGCGGCGGCGGAGGGGGTCCGGACGGTCTGCGGTGAACAGCAGACGTCCATTCGGGGCAGGTCGGTGAATGGTCGGTGCACGGCTCAGACGAGGTTCGGGATCAGGTGCACGGAGAGGTCGGCGGCGAACCACGCGAGGGCCAGGAACACCGGTGCGAACACCGTCCAGACGAGGGCCGGACGCAGCCGTCGGCGCAGCAGCAGCATGCCCACCACGGCCACGAGCAGGCCACCGAGCGTCAGGGCGAGCAGCGGCAGCACCGACGTGTCGTTCGCCATCGCCAGCTCGGACTGACCGAGGGTGTTCACCCGCTCGCCACCGGCCGGGAACGGCTTGGACTGCAGGGACGCGTCCACGTAGACCAGCTCGTCCGGTCGGAGCCCGCCGAGGCGGCCGTCGCCGGCCGCGGTGATGAGCGTGAGCCGGCCCTGTCCCTGCGCGGGGGGCGCGGGGACGTCGTCGCCGGCACGCCGGACGCCCTCGATCCGGTAGGTCGAGCGACCCTGTCCGGTCACGACGTCGAGCCGGGTGCCCACGGCCTCGTGCATCATCACGTGGAAGGGCCGTCCGAAGGTCCGTGACCGTCCGTAGACGAGCGAGACGCCGGCCTGGCCGGGCAGCACGGTGTCGCGTCGGTGCCCGGGTCCGTCGAGCAGGAGTCCGGCCGACGTGCCCTCGACCACGACCTGGTCGATGTCGAGCGCGGGCAGCGAGAAGAGCGCGACGGGACGCCCGGGCGCGATGACTCCGCCGGTGGGCGCGGTGCCCGCAGCCAGGTCGGCGCGCAGCTCGTCGTAGAGCCGGTCCTGCGCCCGCGAGTAGGACAGACCGCCCAGCACGAGGGTCTGGAGCAGCACCCAGGCGACGAGCAGGGCGACGACCATGAGGCCGCTGCTCAGGACGAGGTCGCGCTCGGGGACGCGGGACGTGTCGCGCGCCGCGGCGAGCCCGCCCTTCAGGGCGCCGCTCCCCCGTCGCTGACCCGTGAGCCGACCGTTCAGGGGCGCGACGGTCATGAGTCCTCCCTCCCGGCCGCGCGGAGCCTGATCACCGGGCCGGCGATGGCACAGCCGAGAAGCAGCAGGATCAGCGCGGGCAGGAACCATGCGCCGAGGGCCGAGTGCACGCCCGCCGTGCTGCCGAGGCTCTTCAGCTCGGCGTCGACGGGCTGCTTGCCGCCCGCCGCCGCGGGGTCGTCGCCGGCCGCCGCGGCGTCGGACGGGGCACCGTCGCTCCCCGGCGCGCCCGAGGTGGGGTCGGCGGTCCCGCCGCTGCCCGCGCCACCCGGGCCTCCGGGCGTCGTGCCGGTCTGCGCCTCCACGTCCTGGGCCGCCTGCTGGGCCGACGCGAAGAGCGCGGCGGTGGTCCCTGTCCGGGTGATCGGCAGGTAGCCGTCGGGGAGGAAGCCGTTGCCCGAGCCGCGACGCTGGCCCTCCGTGGTGGCGGTCCGGATGAACGACGCGACGGTGCGCGCCGTGCTCCGGTCCAGGCCCGAGGTCTTCGCCGCGGTGTAGACGACGAGCGTGCCGGGGTAGCCGTTCGCCTGGCGCACCGCACCGTCCTCGAGCGCGAACGGCTGGGTGCGCCCCGTCGGCCGGGCCGTCGAGATCGCCTTCGCGAGCGTCGCGTCGGTGGGTGCCACGAACTGCCGTCCACGGGTGGTGAACGGAGCCCGCGGGGACACGGCCGACGTCTGCAGCGCGGCGGTGTGCAGGCCGTACCGCTCGGCGTCGCCGAGCGTCGTCACACCGACCAGGAACCGTGCGCCGACGCCCTGGCGGTCGGCTCGGCCCAGCACGTACGGGAACTGGTCGGTACCGAGGCCGCTGCACTTGGTCTGCGAGTAGGGCCAGGCGTCCAGCAGCGCGTCGGCGATCTTCACGAAGGACGTCACCGGAGCGGCCAGGCGCGTCAGGTAGGGCGTGTCGTTGTTCTGCTTCAGGCACTCCTGCTGGACGGTCGGGGTGAACGTGTCGAGCAGGGGCCACTCGTCGACCGGGAGCCGGATGCCCTGGTAGGCGGGGTTGATGCGCATGCCCCACGGGTCGGGACGACCCTCGACGAAGGCGTGCGCCTCCGGGTCGTCGTCGATGTAGGTCGAGATCGCCTTGATCACGTCCGAGGACTCCGAGAGCGACACCAGCACGGCCGCGGCCTCCTGCTCCCCCGTCGACAGACCGGGGTTCAGGGCCTGGAACTCGGGGTCGGCGTTCAGCGAGCCCGGGTTGTTCTCCAGTCCGGGGTGCTGGCGTCCGAGGCTCGAGCCGGGATAGCTCTGCGTGAGCAGCTTGGCGAGGAGCCGGGCGTTGAGGTTCAGCGTGCCGCGCTCACCGGCGTTCTTCGGCTCGTCGATGACGTAGGAGATCGCGAACCCGGTCACGGCCGTCGGAGCGTAGGCGGTCGGCGCCTCGCCCTCGACGGTCTTGCGGCTCGAGACGAAGGCGCCGGGGATCTCGTCCTGCTGCATCAGCTGGAACGAGGCGAGGTCGGGCAGGACGTTGTGCTGGAAGCGGAAGCGGTCCTTGCGCAGGCAGTAGGCAGGCGCCCACTGCACGGTGGCCTGCGACATCAGCTCCGAGCCGTAGAAGCCGACCGGCGGCCGGTCGTCGAGGACGGAGCAGACGTTCGGCGCGGGGCCGAAGGTGATCGGCACGCTGATCCGGTTGCGCCAGTTCGACGCGGTCCACCAGTAGCGGGGCGACACGCTCTCGTCGACGCCCTGGCCGTCGAAGTTGCTCGAGCCGGGCTCGAAGCGGCCCTGCTTGCGGCAGGCGGCGTTGAGCTGGCGCGAGTCCGACTGCAGGCAGCTGATGCCCATGACGGGGATGACGACGATGCTGCAGGCGGTCGTGTCGTTGCAGCCGAGCGACTCGTTCTCGATGCTCGAGCGCACCTCGAACTGGATGTCGCCCTTGCCGTCGACCGTCGTGAACGCGGCCTGCTCGGCGGGCGGGAACGACGCGTCGACGGCCGCCTCGGGAGGCAGCGTGTCGCTGGAGCAGGAGGCGAAGGTCTGGCCCTTGGCGGACACGAACGGCGTCACGTGCGTCGACGTGCCCGCCGCGGCGCCGCCGCAGCTCGCCGGGAGGCTCCGGACGCCGGACAGGGCGCTGCGCGCCGCGTCGTCGGCGTAGCGGTCCGAGCGCCAGATGGCGGCGGCGTCGGGCACCTGCAGCTGCGAGCGCTGCTGGACGGTCGAGGTCCAGCACGTCTCGGGGCGGACGCGCTGCGCCGCCGGCAGGCTGGCGTCGTCACGGCCACGGCACTGGAGCACGACCACCGGGTACTCCTGGTCCATGCCGTTCTCGCCGAACGGGCTCGTGGAGCGACCGCCGCTCGGGCGTGCGCCGTCCCACGTCACGTGGACGCGCTCGCGCCCGCGCAGGTTGCGCGTGTGGTCGACCTGGACCGTCACGTCGCGGCGGTCCACCCGGACCTCGTCGCCGTTCTCGGTGAAGGTCCGCTCGACCGTCTTCGTCTGGCGAAACGCGCCGACGTCGTCACCCTGCGCCTGCACGCCGGCCGACGTCAGGAGGCCGGTGCCGACGGCGGCCACGGCGACGGTCGCGAGGACCTTGCGCCACCTCACGAGCGGGCTCCCGTCGTGCTGCGCGTGCGACGCCGTAGCGCCACGGCGACGACCCCCGGCGCCAGGATGATGGCCAGGAGCTCGACGGCCGCGAGCGTGCCGAAGATCCCGTCGTCGCCGGCTCGGCCTGCGGTCAGCTCGGTCTGCACCGCCACCGTCGCCGCGCCGCCGCCCGAGGACGCGGAGCCGACCGGGAGACCGGTCTCGGGGTCGATCGCCCCACCGGCGCCGGGCGCGTCGGGCGTGCCGCCTGCCGAGCCGTCACCTCCGGCAGCGCCGCCGGTGCCGCCCGAGCCGCTGCCGGCACCGCCGCCCTTCTTCGCCTGCTCCACCGACGTGGGCGCGGTGCCCGTGCCCGTGGTGCACGGGCCCTGGCCCTGCTGGTCGCAGCTCGCCGGCATGGGCGCGATCTGCGCGAGCTTGTTGGCCGACAGGTTGCCCGGCACGAACGTGGGGTTGTTGCACTTGGTGACCGAGCGGTCGTTGAGGTTGACCTTCGGGTCGGCCTTCCGCAGCTTGGACAGCTCGGTGAAGCCCGCCTGCACGAGGTTGAGCGGCAGCGGCGAGTACCCGTACTTGCCGGCCTTCGTCTGCCCCTCGCAGAGCGAGTAGAACATGAAGTCCGCCAGCGACTGCCGCTTGGACGTGGTCATGCGCTGGTCCTTCGCGCCGGTCGGCAGCAGCAGGTAGCTGTACGACGAGAGGGGGTAGGCCCGCTTGTCCTGCGCCGTGTAGACGCCGAGCAGGTCCTGCGTCAGGTCCTTGCGGATCCGCGCCTTCGTCAGGGCGACGGCCACGTTGTACTGCGTCGGCTCGACGTAGTAGCCCGACCGGTTCAGCACCTTCACGACCGGGAAGTTCTTGTTGACCGGGTAGGAGTACTCGACGTAGCCGATGGTCCCGTTGCCGGCCGCGTCGGCGATGGTGTTCATCACCTGGTCCGAGCCGTTGGCACCGGTCGCGTTGCCCTTGCGCGGGAAGTACGACGTCAGGCCTGCGCGGCCGAAGAACGGGCGCCAGTCGCTCGCGTGCTGCGAGTCGAGCCAGGCCGTGAACTGGGCGGTGGTGCCCGAGCCGTCCGAGCGCACGACTGGTCGGATCTTCAGCGACGGCAGCTTCGTACCGTTGTTGTCCTTGGCGATCGCGGGGTCGTTCCAGTTGGTGATCTTGTTCGTGAAGATCTTCGCGATGGTGTCGCCCGACAGGCGCAGGTTGCGGACCATCTTCCCGCCGACCCGGACCTGGTACGTGAAGGCCGTGCCGCCCGCGACGATCGGCACGTAGGAGAAGGGCCGGTTCTTCGGCGGCGGGTCGTCACCTCCCTGCGCACCGCTGCCCTGGTAGGGCACCTCGGTGATGCCGAAGTCGGTGGTGCCGGCCGCGAACGCCTTGCGTCCGGCCGACGAGCCGCGTCCGGTGTAGGTCACCTTGATGCCGTTCGCCGACACGTCGGTGATCCACTGGTTGACGATCACCTGGGACCAGGTGGAGCCCGACCCCTCGATCTGGGCGTAGGCAGCCTCCGCGGGGCGCGACGACGCGATCAGCACCGCGATCGCGAGCAGCACGACGCCGACGCCCGCGCGAGCGGGGCGGGCGAGAAGACTCTGGTTCACCGGGTTCCCTTCCTCGGTCGCGCCAGGAGGCGAGCGACCACGAACAACGTCAGCACGAGGCCCAGCAGCACGGAGGCGGCTGCGAAGGCGCGGGCGATCTCGAGCGGCTCGCCGGAGCGGACCGTCGAGTAGATGTAGAGCGGCAGCGAGTTCATGACGCCACCGGTCGGGTTGGTCACGAGGAACGTGGCCGAGCCCGACGTCAGCAGGACCGGCGACGTCTCACCGATGCCGCGCGCGACGCCGAGGATGACGGCGGTCGCCAGGCCGGGCCGCGCCGTCGGCAGCACGACGTGCCAGACGGTGCGCCAGCGGGAGGCGCCGAGCGCCAGGCTCGCCTCCCGCAGGCTGCCGGGCACGACCCGGAGCACGACGTCGGAGGCGCGGGCGATGATCGGCAGCATCATGACGGCGAGAGCGAGAGCAGCGGCCAGGCCCGAGCTCGGCAGCCCGAGCGTCACGATCGCGACGGTGTAGATGAACAGACCGGCGACGATCGACGGCAGGGCCGTCATGGCCTCGACGACGGTGCGCACGACCCGTGCGAGCCGGCCGCCGACCTCGGTCATGTAGATCGCGGTGCCGATGCCGAGCGGGATGGTGATGGCCACGGCGATGCCGACCTGGATCAGCGAGCCGACGATCGCGTGCAGGATGCCGCCCCGGGTGAACGGGTCGCGCGGACCGACGCCCTCCATGTCGTGGGTGAAGAAGTTGACGTGGAACAGCGCCTCGCGACCGCGCAGGAAGATGAACAGCACGGTGCTCAGCAGCGCCAGGCCCAGCAGGACCACCGCGGCGTGCACCACGGCGCTCATGACCCGGTCGACGACCTCCGGGCCCGTCCCGACCACGGCCGTGAGCAGCCCGACGATCACCAGGCCCAGCACGAACGTCGTCAGCGTGAACGCGACCGCGCCGTCCCAGGGCAGCAGGCGGTCGGTCACGAGCCAGGCCAGCGCGACCGCGGCCAGCCAGGCGCCCAGCTGGACGAAGCGCTGCTCGGCCGTCGTCGAGCGCAGCAGGCGGCGTGGTCCGTCGACGTCGTTCTTGCGGACGGACGGCTCGGTGCGCACCGACGTCGTCCCCCGCGCCGCGGTGGCCGTGGCACCGGGCCGAGCTGCCTGCGGGGTCGCGGGCGGCACCGTGACGGCCGGGAGGTCCGTCGTGCGGGTGAGGTCGGGGTCGAGGGTGGGCGCGCTCATGCGTCGGCTCCTGCTCCGGACCGGCTGCGCGCGACGACCATCGCGGCGAGCGAGTTGATGACGAGGGTGATGACGAACAGCACGAAGCCCGCGGCGAGCAGCGCCGCGAGCTGCGTGTCGGCGGCCTCGCCGAAGCGACCGGCGATGAGGGCGGAGATGGTGTTGGTGCCGATCTCCAGCGGGCGCACCTTCAGGTCGAACGACGGGGAGATGATCAGCAGGACCGCGATCGTCTCGCCGAGCGCGCGGCCCAGCCCGAGCATGGTGCCGCCGATGATGCCGCCGCGGCCGAAGGGCAGCACCACGGTGCGCACGACGCCCCAGTGGGTCGCGCCGAGGGCGAAGGCGGCCTCCCGCTCGCCGGGAGGGGTCTGGGAGAACACCTGCCGCATCACGGCGGTCGCCATGGGGATGACCATCATCGCCACGGCGAGACCGGCCAGGAAGGCCGAGGCGGTGTAGGCCGAGCGGTCCCAGACGGCGGCGTCGGGATCGGTGTCGACCCGGAAGATCGGGATGAAGCCGAGGTGCTGGTGCAACCAGTGGGCGACGTCGGCGACGTACGGCTTCAGCAGGAAGAAGCCCCACAGCCCGTACACGAGGCTGGGCACCGCGGCCATGAGGTCGACCAGCGAGGTGAGCGGTGCCCGCAGGCCCGGGGGCGCGTACTCGGCGATGTAGAGCGCCGCGAGCAGCGACAGCGGGAACGCCACGACGAGGGCGACGGAGGCGACCGTGAAGGTGCCGATGAGCACCGAGCCGATGCCGAGCTTGTCCGACTCCGGCTCCCACTGCGTCTCGGTGAGGAACCCGAGCCCGTACCGCTGCATCGTCGGCACCGCCGACCACGCGAGGAACAGGCCGATCCCGCCGGTGATGACGAGCACCGTCACGGCGATGCTCCGCGTGGAGAGGACGAAGGTGCGGTCGGAGCCGCTGAGCTCCGTCGAGAGCGGTCGGGGCTCGTCGACGTCGACGCGCGCAGGCTCGCTGCGCAGGACGGTGGTCACGCCTGGTGCTCCTGGGGGTGGAGGACGGCGCGTCGGTGGACGGGCCTCGAGAACTCTGACAGCGCGCGACGGCGTCCGGAGCGTCTGCGGTGAACGGGTGATGAATGGTCGGCGAGCACTCGGGTGAGGCGCATCCGGGGCCCTGCCGGGGCGCTCGACGGGGCTCGTCAGGACGTTGGACAGGACACTGGGACGGCCGGCGTCCGGACTGCGCGAGGAGGAGGGCGTCGCTAGCGTGGGGTCATGAGTCTCGAACGTCCCGTCACCCCCGACCCCTATCCGCTGCTGCCGGCCGCGGCGTCGTTCTCGGTCACGAGCGACGACGTCACCGACGGCGCCCCGCTCAAGGACGACCAGGTCAACGCGCACGGCGACACCTCGCCGCAGCTGTCCTGGAGCGGCGCCCCCGAGGGCACGCGGTCCTACGTCGTCACCTGCTACGACCCCGACGCCCCGATCGTGTCCGGCTTCTGGCACTGGACGGTCGTCGACATCCCCGCCGACGTCACCTCGCTGGACGCCGGCGCCGGCGCGAGCGACGACACGCTGCCCGAGGGCGCCTTCCACGTCCGCAACGACGGTGGCGGCAAGAACTTCATGGGGGCCGCGCCGCCGGAGGGCGACCAGCCGCACCGCTACTTCTTCGTGGTCCACGCGGTGGGCGAGGAGAAGCTCGGGGTCGACGGCGACGTGAGCCCCGCCGTCGTCGGCTTCAACCTGGCGTTCAAGACGCTCGGTCGCGCGATCGTCCACGGCACCTACCAGCACTGACGCGTCGCGCCGTCGGCGACGACGGCGCTGACGCACGAGGGCCCCGGAGCTGCTGCTCCGGGGCCCTCGTCCGTGGGCTGGGGATCGCTCAGGCCGGCGGGGCCGGCGGGGCCGGCGGCTCCTCGCCGTCGGTGGGCGTCGGCGGGGCGACCGGGTCTGCGGTGCCCCCGCCAGTCCCCACCCCGGGCTTCTCGGCGGCCTTGGCGGCCTCGAGCGCCGCCTCGACCGCGGCCTGCGTGCCGGCCGAGGACTCCCCCGTCTCGACGGGCTCGTCGAGGTCGACCCGGTTGCGGCTGCCGCCGCCGTCGACGGGGATCGTGCCGAGCTGGTTCCCGAGCGTGCCGAGGGCCTTGGTGAGCTCGGCCGGGATGATCCAGGTCGACGCGTTCTCGCCGCTGGCGATCTTCGGCAGCGTCTGCAGGTACTGGTAGGACAGCAGCTTCTGGTCCGGGTTGCCGTCGTGGATGGCCTGGAAGACCGTCTCGATGGCGCGGCCCTCGCCCTGCGCCGTCAGGATGGCCGCCTGCTTCTCGCCCTCGGCCGACAGGATCGCGGCCTGCTTCTCGCCCTCGGCGGTCAGGATGGCGGCCTGCTTCTGGCCCTCGGCGGTGAGGATGGCGCTCTGCCGGTCGCCCTCGGCGGTGAGGATCGCGGCGCGCTTGTCGCGCTCGGCGCGCATCTGCTTCTCCATCGCGTCGATGATCGACGGCGGCGGGTCGATGCCCTTGAGCTCGACCCGGTTGACGCGGATGCCCCACTTGCCGGTGGCCCCGTCGAGCTCGCCGCGCAGGCCGGAGTTGATCTGGTCGCGGCTCGTGAGCGCGTGCTCGAGGCTCATGCCACCGATGATGTTGCGCAGCGTCGTCATGGTGAGCTGCTCGATGACCTGGATGTAGTGGGCGATCTCGTACGTCGCGGCCACGGGGTCGGTCACCTGGAAGTAGATGACCGTGTCGATGGAGACCGTGAGGTTGTCCTCGGTGATCACCGGCTGCGGCGGGAACGAGACGACCTGCTCGCGCAGGTCGATCATGTAGCGCACCTTGTCGATGAACGGGACGACGATGTTCAGGCCGGCCGAGAGGGTGGTGCGGTACTTGCCGAACCGCTCCACGATACCGGCGCGGGCCTGCGGGACGATCTTGATCGTCATCGTCACGACGACGACGGCGAGGATCGCCAGCAGGACCAGGAAGATGGTCAAGGCGGTCATGCTCAGGACTCCTTCGGGGTGATGACGGCGGTGGCGCCGTCGATGCGGGTCACGACGACCTCGGCTCCGGGCGCCACCTCGGCGTCGCCCTCGGTGCGGGCCGACCACACCTCGCTCGCGAGCGTGATGCGGCCGCCGAACGGGCCGACCGGCTCGAGCACGACGCCGGTCCGGCCGACGAGCGCGTCGTGGCCGGTGGTGAGCGTCGGTCCGGCGTGCAGGCGGGCGACCATGGGTGGTCGGGCGAAGAACAGCAGCCCGACGCCGACGACGCCGAACGCGAGCATCGCCACCCAGAAGGGCGCGCCCACGGCGCTCGCGACCGCCCCGGCCAGCGCGCCGATCGCGAACATGAGCAGCACGAGGTCGAGGCTCAGCAGCTCGGCGACCGCCAGCAGGACGGCGACGCCGACCCAGGTGACCCAGGCGTTCTCCGTCATCCACTCGATCATCGGTGGTCTCCTCTCGTGACGGCGCAGTCGCGCACACGCGTCGGGCGCGTCACGCTACCAGCCACGTGAGGCACGACGTCAGCGCAGCGCTCGTCGGCCGTACTGCGCGCGCCGGGCCGCGTAGCGACCGTCGACGTGGTCGAGCTCGAGCCGCATCCCGAACGTGGTGCCAAGATTCTCCGCGGTCAGGACCTCGGCGATCGGGCCCCGCGCGACGACGCCGCCGTCGCGCAGCAGGAGCACGTGCGTGAAGCCCGGCGGGATCTCCTCGACGTGGTGGGAGACCATCACGAGCACGGGCGCGCCAGGGGTCGAGGACAGCACGTCGAGGCTGGCCAGGAGGTCCTCGCGGGCACCGAGGTCGAGCCCGGCGCCCGGCCCGTCGAGCCGCCGCAGCCCGGGGCCGCCCATCAGCGCGCGGGCGATGAGCGACCGCTTGCGCTCGCCCTCCGAGAGCGTCCCGAAGGTGCGGTCGGCGAGGGCGGTGATGCCGAGCTCGCCCATGATCTGGCGGGCGCGCTGCACGTCGTCCTCGTCGTAGGTCTCGCGCCAGCGGCCGGTCACCGCGTGCGCGGCGGAGAGCACGACGTCCTCGACGCGCTCGACCGGCGGGATCCGGTCGGCGACGACGGTCGCGCTGTGGCCGATCCGGGTGCGCAGGTCGAACACGTCGGTGGCGCCGAGACGCTCGCCGAGGATCTCCGCGCTGCCCGACGTCGGGTGCAGGTGCGCGCCGACCACCTGGAGCAGGGTGCTCTTGCCGGCGCCGGTGGGGCCGAGCACGACCCAGCGCTCGTCGTCGTGCACGGTCCAGGAGACGTCGTCGAGCAGGCGCTTGCCGGGCCTGACCACGCTCACCGAGTCGAGCTGGAACGCGGTGGCCATGCGGGGTCTCCTGCTGCTGGTCGGACCGGACGACGGCGCGCTCGCACCGAGGCTGGCGCGCTGTGTCCAACCTATCGTGGCGTTCCGCGTCGCCGACGGGCGGTCGGGCGATAGCCTCGGTCCCGATGAGCGCCCACGTGCCGGCCGTGCACCTCACCTCGCCCACCCTGCTGCTGACCCTGACGGGACCCGACCGCAGCGGCGTCTCGACGAGGCTGTTCGCGTCGCTCGAGCCGTTCGAGGTCGAGGTCGTCGACGTCGAGCAGCTCGTCGTCCGCGGCCGTCTCGTGCTGAGCGTGCTCGTGTCGTTGCCGGACGACGTCGACGCCCTCGAGGCCGCGGTGCGCGCGACCGCGACCGAGCTGGGCATGGAGGTCGAGGTCGAGCACGGCGTCGGCGACAACCGCCCCCGCCGGGTGGGTCGCAGCCAGGTCACGCTGCTCGGCCACCCGCTGCGTCCCGCGGCGATGACCGCCCTGACCAGCCGCATCAAGGCCGCGGGCGGCAACATCGACCGGATCCTGCGCCTCGCCCGCTACCCCGTGACGGCGCTGCGGCTGGAGGTCTCCGGAGCCGACCCCGACGTCCTGCAGGTCGAGCTCGCGGCGGCCGCCTTCGAGCACGGCGTCGACGTGGCCGTCGAGGAGCGCGGCATCCTGCGCCACGCCCAGCGGCTCGTCGTGATGGACGTCGACTCGACGCTGATCCAGGGCGAGGTCATCGAGATGCTCGCGGAGCACGCCGGCTGCGCGGACGAGGTCGCGGCGGTCACGGAGTCGGCGATGCGGGGCGAGATCGACTTCGAGGAGTCCTTGCGCCAGCGCGTGGCCCGGCTCGAGGGCGTGCCGGCGTCGGCGCTCGACGACGTCTACGCGGCGCTGGAGTACACGCCCGGTGCTCGGACGATGGTGCGCAGCCTCAAACGGCTCGGCTACCGGTTCGCGCTCGTCAGTGGTGGCTTCACCCAGATCATCGAGCGCATCGCCGCCGACCTGGGCATCGACTACTGGGCGGCCAACGAGCTGGAGGTCGTCGACGGCCGGCTCACGGGCGGGGTCGTGGGTGCCGTGGTCGACCGGGCCGGCAAGGCGGAGGCGCTGCGGCGCTTCGCCGCCGAGGCGCGCATCGGGCTCAAGAACACGGTGGCGGTGGGCGACGGGGCCAACGACCTCGACATGCTGGCCGCTGCGGGGCTGGGCATCGCGTTCAACGCCAAGCCGATGGTGCGCGACCAGGCGCAGACGTCGGTCAACGTGCCGTACCTCGACTCGGTCATGTACCTCCTCGGCATCACGCGCGAGGAGGTCGAGGCCGCCGACGCGGCCGAGGAGGAGTGACCCGCCCCCGCGACATCGCGGCCCCGGAGAGTGACCAGCGGGTGACTACTCGTCGTCCTCGAGGCGGAAGCCGATCTTCATCGTCACCTGGTAGTGCGACACGTCGGTGTCGGTGATCGCGCCGCGGATGCCCTCGACCTCGAACCAGTCGAGGTGACGCAGGGTCTGGCCGGCGCGCTTGATGCCGTTCTCGATGGCCTGGGTGACACCCTCGGGAGAGGTGCCGACGATCTCGGTGACGCGGTAGGTGCGGTTGCTCATGACAGCATCATGCCGGTGTCCTGCTCCTCACGTCCCGGCGCCCGGCGGGTCCGCCCGACGCGACGTACGCTGGAGAGGTGAAGCACACACCGCCGAAGGGCTCGTCGACCGGCTCCGCTGGCAGCCGTGACGAGCAGGTCTACTCGATCACCTCGGCCAGCGAGGGGCACAGCGACGAGCTGGGGTCCCGCGAGCTCCGCTACGCCCTCAGCATGGGCGTGCGCACGCTCTGCTTCATCGGGGCCGTGATCGCCTGGAACCACGTCATGTGGCTCGCGATCGTGCTCCTGGTGGGCGCCGTGTTCCTGCCGTACACCTCGGTGATCCTGGCCAACGCCGGCGTCCGCACCAAGGGTGAGGGCACCGACATCATGAAGCCCGAGCCGTTCGGCCAGATCAGCGACGGTCCCGCCGAGGAGCGTCGTGCCGAGCGTGACTGACGAGCTGGTCTGCTCGGCCAAGGGCTGCACGGCGGCGGCCCTGCATCGCGTCGAGTGGAACAACCCCAAGATCCACACGCCGGACCGTCGCAAGACCTGGTTGGCGTGCGACGAGCACGAGCAGTCGCTGCGCCGCTTCCTCGACGCGCGCGGGTTCTACAAGGAGACGCTCCCGCTCGAGGGCTGACGGGCCGCTCAGCCGCCGATCGAGGACATCGGTCGCGACGGCTGCAGGAACGTGGGGTCGTCGATGCCGTGCCCGGCCGCCTTGCCCCACATCGCGTCGACCCACCGGCGGGCCAGCTCGTCGTCGTCGGCCCCGCCGCGCAGCGCGGCGCGCAGGTCGGACTCCTCGCGGGCGAACAGGCACGTGCGCACCTGGCCGTCGGCGGTCAGGCGGACGCGGTTGCAGTCGGCGCAGAACGGCCGTGTGACCGACCCGATGATCCCCACGGTGTGCGGGCCCCCGTCGACCTGGAACTTCTCGGCCGGGGCGCTCCCCCGCCCGTCGAGGGGCGTGAGGGTCACGTGCTCGGAGAGTCGCGCGAGGATCTCGTCGGCCGTGATCATGCGGCTGCGGTCCCAGCCGTGCTGAGCGTCGAGCGGCATCTGCTCGATGAAGCGCAGCTCGTAGCCTCGCTCCATGCACCAGCGCAGCAGCGCGGGGCCCTCGTCCTCGTTGAGCCCGCGCAGCAGCACCGCGTTGATCTTGACGGGCGTCAGCCCTGCGGCGGCGGCGGCCTCGAGGCCTGCCACGACGTCGTGGAAGCGGTCGCGCAACGTGATCCGGTGGAACGTCTCCGGGTCGGTGGTGTCGAGGCTGACGTTGACCCGGTCGAGGCCGGCGGCGGCGAGCGCGTGGGCCGTGCGGCTCAGCCCGAGGGCGTTCGTGGTGATGGCGGTGCGGGGCGACCCGGGCATCGCCTTGGTGGCCGCGACGATCGAGGCGAGCCCGCGACGCAGCAGCGGCTCGCCGCCGGTGAACCGGACGTCGACGACGCCGAGGCGGGTGACCGCGACGTGGATCAGCCGGACGACCTCGTCGTCGGTGAGCACCTCGGCCGTGGGCATCCAGTCGAGCCCCTCGGCCGGCATGCAGTACTGGCAGCGCAGGTTGCACCGGTCCGTCAACGAGACCCGCAGGTCGGTGGCCACACGTCCATGTCTGTCACCGAGCTGCATCCCCCCAGTCTAGGAGCGCGGACCCAACCTCGCCGGAGCGCGCTGGTGTCGGGCGGCTAGATTCGAGGGGTGCGGTTCCTGCTCAGTGCCCGGTGGATCGGGTTCTTCCTCGCCGTCGTGGCGCTCGCGGTCGTGTGCGTGCTCATGGGCGACTGGCAGTGGCACAAGCGCGAGGTCCGGCACGAGTCGAACGAGCGGGTCGAGCAGCACCTGGCCGCCGACCCCGTCCCCCTCGACCAGGTCGCACCGGTCGGCCTGAAGGTCACGAAGGACCTCGAGTGGACTCGGGTCGTCGCGCAGGGGCGCTACGACCCGACCTCCCAGGTGACGGTGAAGTTCAGCACCCGCGACGGTCGCCCCGGCGCCGAGGTGGTCACGCCGCTCCTCCTCGACGACGGCAGCGCCGTGCTGGTCGACCGCGGGTGGGTGCCCACGTCGAACACGGCGGCCGCCCCCAGCGACGTCCCCGCACCGCCGAGCGGGACCGTCACCGTGCAGGGCTGGCTGCGCCCCGACAGCGGCGCCGGCGCCGACGCGACGACGCCGGTGGAGGGGCAGGTCCGCTCGATCTCGAGCACCGGGCTGGCCGGCTCGCTCCCCTACGACGTGAGGTCCGGCTACCTCAACCTGCGCGAGCAGACCGGCGGCACCGGCGGGCTCGAGCTCGAGCCGAGGCCCGACCTCGGCGGCGGCCCACACTTCTTCTACGGGCTGCAGTGGTGGTTCTTCGCCGGGCTCGCGCTGGCCGGGTTCGTCTGGTTCGCGCGCATCGAGTGGCTCGAGCGCCGGCGCGGCGCGGGCGCCGCCTCCGAGGACGATCAGGCCAGGGAGACCAGCTCGGCGTAGCCGTCGTTCCACAGGTCCTCGTCGCCGTCGGGCAGCAGCAGCACGCGGTCGGGGTCGAGTGCGCGCACGGCGCCCTCGTCGTGGGACACGAGGCCGATCGCGCCCTCGGACCGACGGATCGCGTCGAGCACCTCCTCGCGCGAGGCCGGGGCGAGGGTGTGGGTCGGCTCGTCGAGCAGCAGCACGTTCGCGCTCGAGACGATGAGCCCTGCCAGCGCGAGGCGCGTCCGCTCACCGCCCGAGAGCACCTTGGCCGGCTTCGCGGTGTCGTCGCCGGAGAACAGGAACGCGCCGAGGACGCTGCGCGCCTGGGTGTCGGTGAGCTCCGGCGCGGAGCGCTGCATGTTCTCGAGCACGGTGCGGTCCATGTCGAGCGTCTCGTGCTCCTGGGCGACGTAGCCGATCTTCAGCCCGTGACCCGGCTGGATCTCGCCGGTGTCGGACTGCAGGGTGCCGGCGAGCATCCGCAGCAGGGTGGTCTTGCCTGCTCCGTTCAGACCGAGCACGACCACGCGGCTGCCCTTGTCGATCGCGAGGTCGACGCCCGCGAAGATCTCCAGCGCGCCGTAGGACTTGGAGAGTCCCTGGGCCATGAGCGGGGTCTTGCCGCACGGGGCCGGCTTCGGGAAGTCGATCTTGGCGACCTTGTCGGCCTGGCGGACGTCGTCGAGGCCGGACATCATCTGCTCGGCGCGCCGCAGCATCTGCTGCGCGGCGCTGGCCTTGCTGGCCTTCGCGCGCATCTTGTTGCCCTGCGCGACGAGTCGCTCGGCGGTCTTCGTCGTGATCTCGCGCTCGCGCTTGCGGCGCGCCTCGTCGGCCTCGCGCTGGCGCAGGTAGTGCTTCCAGCCCATGTTGTAGATGTCGATGACCTGACGGTTGGCGTCGAGGTAGAACACGCGGTTGACGGTCTCCTCCACGAGCTGCACGTCGTGGCTGATCACGATGAAGCCGCCCTGATAGGCCTTCAGGAAGTCGCGCAGC
>SXGQ01061648.1_pt1 | contig 18351 bp, 13 predicted proteins | sample 3178371 | NCBI WGS metagenome assembly SXGQ01 (sample SAMN11356859, study PRJNA531348) | freshwater metagenome | isolation source: freshwater sample F1-20 | place: China: Fuxian Lake, Yuxi | collected 2017-12-25 | reverse complement strand
GTCATTCGAGGTTGCTTGCCATTTTCTACGAGCCAATCAGCAATCTGCTCGGCGACTACCACCGACCGATGATGACCTCCCGTGCAACCAATGGCGATTGTTAGATAACTCTTGCCCTCTGTCTTGTAGGCGGGCAACAGCAACGCCAGCATGCTGTATAACTCACTGAGAAACTTGTGCGAAAGATCCTGCGACATAACAAATTCTTTTACCGCAGTGTCGAGACCAGTAAGTGGCCGGAGTTTTTCATTCCAATGGGGATTCGGCAAGAACCTCACATCAAACACGAGATCGACGTCGGTCGGCAAACCGTGTTTATACCCGAACGAAACTAACGACACTTGCATTGTGTCAACCTGCTGGTCGCCCGAAAAAAGTTCTCCAATTTTCGCCTTGAGTTGGTGAACTGTCAGGTTTGATGTATCGATCACCAAATCTGCCTCACCCTTAACAGGCTCAAGCAAAACACGCTCCTGAGCTATTGCTTGCTCCACACCCAAATTGTCGTTTGCTAGCGGATGCTTGCGACGCGTCGCACCGTATCGCTTAACGAGCTCAGCCGTAGTTGCATCCAAATAAAGTAATCGCACCCGATGGGTACCATTGCGCAAATTTTTGACGACATCTACGATCCCACGTTGAGCAGTCGGCGTGCCAACTACGAGTGCAAGTTTCGAGAGTTTCGAACCGACCGAGGCAATCTCGACAACCTTGTCGATCAGCTCAGTTGGCATGTTGTCAACTACAAACCAACCCAAATCTTCAAGGTCATCGGCGGCCAATGATCTACCCGCACCCGAAAGTCCGGCGATAAGCAAAATGTCAGCCACTGATATCTAAGACTACCTATTGTCAAACTTGGCAGTCAGGAATGGAAGCGTTGATACACAGCCAAAGCAACAGGCTCCGGTAGCCAAGTTAAAAGTGCGAAATCTTCAAGTGTTGCTTTTTTCACCGCGGCAACACCGCCCATCGCCTTGATTAGTTTCGAAGCCCGCGCAGAGCCCAGACCCTTGATCCCATCGAGCGAACTTGTTGTCATTGCCTTGCCACGAAGTTCACGGTGAAATCTGTTTGCAAACCGATGCGCTTCATCACGAATAACTTGCAACATGAAGAGAGCATCGCTTCCACGAGGTACTTCAACTGGAGCGGAACTACCTGGAATGAATACTTCTTCGAACCGCTTGGCAAGAGACGCCACGGGGATTTCGTTCTCTAGGCCCAATTCACGAACCACTTGTTCGGCGACGCTGAGTTGACCCTTTCCACCGTCAACTAGAAGCAACTGTGGTGCATATGAGAACTTGCCTGGCCGCTCACCCCGCTCATTAACGGGCTGATCTCGTTCGACAATGTATGCATTTAGTCGCCTTGTTAAAACTTCGCGCATCGCGGCATAGTCGTCATTGCCTTGAACGTCCTTAATTTTGAAGCGCCTGTATTCACGCTTCATCGGCAATCCATCTTCAAGCACCACCATTGAGCCGACATAATTCGTACCTTGTAAATGTGCCATGTCATAACATTCAATCCGTAACGGCACCTCGGGAAGGTGCAGTAGATCCTGCAACTCAGTAAGCGCCCGCGACCTTGCGGTGTGATCAGACGCACGGCGCATTCGATGACGATCCAACTCTTGTTGTGCGTTCTTGGTGACTAGTTCGTGAAGTTCGCGCTTGTCTCCTCGTTGCGGTACACGAATTTCGACCAAAGATGATTTCAGAGAACTCAACCATTGTTCAAGAATCTTTATTTCTTCTGGCTCAACTGGCACGATCACCATTTTTGGAATTCCAAGAATCGGCGATTCATCATAAAGTCGCTCGATGATCCTGCTGGACAAGCCAGCACTGCTGACTGCTTCAACTTTGTCGACGACAAAACCCTTTCGTCCAACCACTCGACCTTTACGAACGTAAAAAACCTGAACGGCCGCCTCAAACTCATCTTCGGCTACACCGATCACATCCAGATCTTCACTTCGTTCGCCAACCATTTGTTGTCGCTCAAGAGCAAGATCAATCGCCTCGCGTTGATCGCGGAGTCTCGCCGCTTTTTCGAACTCTTGGGCCTTCGATGCCGCTGTCATTTCGGTTTCCAGACGCAGGCAGACTTCGTCACTTTCACCATCCATGACATCAAGAAAATCTTTTACATGGGTCGCATAACTTTCGGCACTCACATTGCCGACACATGGTCCGCTACATTTCTCGATATGAAATAGTAAGCACGGTCGACCGAGACGCTCGTGTTGCTTGAAGGTTGCTGGCGAGCAGGTGCGAACCGGAAACGTTCGTAGCAATAAATCTAAAGTTTCATGAATAGCCCAAGGGTGTGGATACGGGCCGAAGTACCGGGTACCTTTTCGTTTTCTTCCCCGCATCACGAGTGCTCGCGGCCATTGCTCGTCAATTGTCACCGCCAAAAATGGATAACTCTTGTCATCTCTGAGCCGAATATTGAAGCGGGGCGCATAGCGATTGATCAGACTATGTTCAAGGATCAAGGCTTCAATTTCGTTGCGAACTTCAATCCATTCGACACTTGCGGCGGTTGAAACCATATTTGCAGTTCGCGGATGCAGTGTGTCGGCGCTTGCAAAATAACTGTTGACACGCGAGCGTAGATTATTCGCCTTGCCAACATAGATCACTCGACCATGAGTGTCCTTGAACTGGTAGGAGCCTGGCTTGTCGGGAATGACTCCGCTCGGTCGCTGCATTGATATGCCGACTTACTTTTTCTTAATGGCCGTTTTGCTGGTCGGTTTCCTGGCCGTGGCGATCTTTGGTGACTTGTTGGTTTTGTCCGTTCTTTCATTTGTTTTTTTGGTTGATGGCACAGGTTTAAGCATCTTTGCCAAATATCTTCCGGTGTGCGAGCCCTCGATAGTTGCGACAACTTCAGGCGAGCCCTCGGCGACAACCGTACCCCCACCGTGGCCGCCCTCAGGGCCAAGATCAATCACCCAGTCTGCCGTCTTTATGACATCCAGGTTGTGCTCTATCACCAAGACGGTGTTTCCTTGATCAACTAAGCGTGCAAGAACAATTAGAAGACGACGGACATCCTCAAAGTGCAAACCAGTTGTTGGTTCGTCAAGAAGGTAGATCGTATGACCAGTGCTTCTTTTTGAGAGTTCACTTGCAAGTTTTACCCTCTGTGCTTCTCCACCAGAAAGTGTTGGCGCAGATTGCCCGAGTCGCACATAACCAAGACCGACGTCAACGAATGTCTGCATATGACGCGAGATTCTCGGCTGGTTGCTAAAAAAGTCGACTGCGTCAGCTACTGGCATATCCAAAATATCGGCGACATTCTTGCCTTTAAAGGTGATGTCAAGAGTGTCGCGGTTGTACCTTGCTCCCTTGCAGACCTCACACGGAACGAAAACATCGGGTAAAAAATGCATTTCAATCTTGATTGTTCCGTCACCACTGCATGCCTCGCATCGACCACCCGGAACATTGAAACTAAAACGACCCGGCATATAACCGCGCACTTTTGCTTCAGATGTCGACGCGAACAATTTTCGAATGTCATCAAACACGCCCGTGTAGGTCGCTGGGTTCGACCTTGGTGTGCGACCGATTGGTGACTGATCCATGTCAATAACCTTGTCGAGATGCTGAATACCGTCCACACCAGTGTGGCGACCAGGAGCGTCTTTAGATTTATAAATTTTCTGCATCAATGACGGCAGCAAGATGTCACGAATCAATGTGCTTTTGCCACTTCCCGAGACCCCTGTGACTGCGACGAAACATCCGAGGGGAATTTTGACATTGAGATTTTTAAGGTTGTGCTCTCGGGCGCCTCTGATAGTCAGAAATTCTTTGTTGGGTTGGCGGCGCATCGCTGGAACCTCAACAAGGCGTGCACCCACCAGATATTGGCCAGTAATCGACTCCTTTACTTTCAAGACACCATCCACTGGCCCGCTGTAGACAACTTGTCCGCCGTGCTCACCTGCACCCGGACCGATATCTACCAACCAATCACAAGAACGAATCGTGTCTTCATCGTGTTCTACGACAATGACCGTGTTGCCAAGATTTCTGAGTCTTTGCAGAGTCTCGATCAACCGATGGTTGTCACGCTGGTGCAATCCGATACTTGGCTCGTCAAGAACATAGAGGGTGCCAACCAAACCCGAACCGATTTGACTTGCCAAGCGAATTCGCTGGGCTTCACCCCCAGCCAAGGTTGCTGCGGCACGTGACAACGTCAAGTAATCAAGACCGACATCCAAGAGAAAACCGAGTCGCGCGTTTATCTCTTTGGTGATTCGCTCGGCGATCATTGCATCACGATCTGACAATTCAAAATTTGCCAAGAATTTTGCCGACTCACCAATTGACATATTGCAAACTTCTGAAATATGTTTGCCATCAACAAGAACAGCCAAGGACGATGGTTTTAATCGTGCACCTTTACATTTTGGGCAAGGCACTTCGCGCATGTAACTTTCGAATTGTTCTCGCGCAGAGTCGCTCTCAGAACTCTCGTGACGACGCTTTATCCACGGGATCACGCCCTCATATGAGGTGCTGTATTCGCGCGTTCGACCATAACGATTGCGATATTTCACCATCATGTTGTCGTCAACACCATTCATCACAATCTTCTGTGCTTTGGCCGACAACTTTGTCCAACTCTTGTCCAAGTTGATCTCAAAACGATCAGCAACAGCCTCTAACATCCGCGTGAAATATTGCGTGTGCGCGGATCTCCACGGAGCGATCGCGCCATCACTGATGCTCAAATTTGGATCGGGAACGACTAAGTCGACGTCGACTTCATACTTTGTACCAAGACCGAGACAGGTTTCACAGGCACCGAAGGGCGAATTGAATGAAAAGTTTCTTGGTGCTAATTCTTCAAAACTTGTACTACATTTTGGACAAGCCAAGTGTTGACTAACCGTGATCGGCTCGCCACCTTCAACAAGTTCAATTTCGGCGACCCCATCGGCTAGTCGCAAAGCCGTTTCGAGTGAATCGGTGAGTCTGCGAGTGATCCCGTCTTTACGAATCAGACGATCGACAATAATATCTATGCGATGTTGTTCGTATTTCGCAAGTCGCTTGTCTTTTTTCAGAAACTCACTAATCTCAACTACTTCGCCGTCAACACGCGCTCGTGAGAAACCCTGCGCCGCTAGTTCTTGCAACAGGGTGTCATATTCACCCTTGCGCCCACGTACCACTGGCGCCAAAACCTGAAACCGGGTGCCCTCAGGAAACTTTAAAATTCGATCAACTATTTGCTGCGGAGTCTGGCGTGACAAACGCGTCATATCCTTTGGGCAATGCTGCACACCAATGCGCGCGTATAGCAAGCGCAAATAATCGTAAACCTCGGTAATCGTGCCGACGGTAGATCTTGGATTTCGCGAGGATGATTTTTGGTCGATAGAAATGGCTGGCGATAAACCGTCAATAAGATCAACATCTGGTTTGTCCATCTGACCCAAGAACTGACGTGCATACGAACTTAAAGATTCGACATACCGCCTCTGACCTTCAGCGTAAATGGTGTCAAACGCCAAACTTGACTTGCCAGAACCCGACAACCCCGTTAGGACAATTAATTTGTCGCGTGGCAATTCGACATTAATATTTTTTAAATTATGCTCGCGAGCTCCGCGAACTACTATCTGATTTGCCATCACAGGCAGGCTACAAACTGTTAGTGCGCATCTCGTAGCTCGCGCTTTAGTTCTTTGATTTCATCTCGTAACCGAGCCGCATATTCAAATTTCAACTCTTCGGCGGCTTGGTTCATTTCTTCTTCAAGTGTCGCCACCAAACGAGCCAATTCGCCGTGTGGGAGCGCCCTCAAGTCACGCATGACTTTGTCGCGCTCGTGATCCTTGCGCTTACCTTTTCCAGGATAGGGAGCGCCATTGGTGCCACTCGAGGCAGGGCGAAGAACCGACAAAATATCGCCGATGGCTTTGCGAACCGTTTGCGGATCAATGCCATGTTTTTTGTTGTAGGCGATCTGTAACTCTCGTCGTCTTGCCGTCTCTGAGATTGCATAATCCATTGCGGGTGTGCGATTATCTGCGTACATGATTACTTGCCCATCGACATTTCGAGCGGCCCGACCGATCATTTGAATCAGCGAAGTTTGACTGCGTAGAAATCCCTGTTTATCGGCGTCCAAAATCGCCACTAGCGAAACTTCCGGAAGGTCGAGACCTTCGCGAAGCAGGTTGATACCGACCAGCACATCGAACTCACCAAGTCGCAAAGCACGCAGGATCTCAATTCGCTCGATGGTGTCGATATTAGAGTGCAAGTAGCGAACGCGTAGACCTTGTTCGATCAAATACTCCGAGAGATCTTCGGACATCTTTTTGGTCAGCGTCGTTACAAGAGTGCGGTCGCCTTGTACAGTCTTCGATTTAATCATTTCGATCAGATCATCAATTTGCCCGATTGTTGGACGGACCATGACCTCGGGGTCAATCAAACCAGTGGGACGAACAATCTGCTCAACAACTTGATCACTTAGTTCAAGTTCAAATTTGGCGGGAGTCGCTGACAAAAAGATGCATTGATTAAGTCTTTCCATCGTCTCTTCGAACTGCAAGGGGCGGTTATCCATGGCTGATGGCAATCTGAACCCATGATCTACGAGAGTTTGCTTTCTACTTCTGTCTCCAGCGAATTGACCATGCAACTGTGGTATCGCAACATGACTCTCATCAACTACAAGCAAATAATCTTTAGGAAAATAATCAAGCAATGTGAACGGTGGTTCGCCTGGGTTGCGCCCGTCAATATGCATTGAATAGTTCTCGATTCCGTTGCAATATCCGACTTCTTTCATCATTTCAAGATCAAACATCGTGCGCATTCGAATGCGCTGGGCTTCAAGCAATTTATTCTCGGCTTCAAAAACTTTCAAGCGGCTCGCGAGTTCAATCTCTATTTTCTCCATTGCGACACGCATTCGCTCTTCACCAGCGACGTAATGAGTCGCAGGAAACACGACGACTTCGGTTAAATCCCGCAAGGTCTCACCAGTCACGGGATCAATAACGCTGATCCTTTCAACCGTGTCGCCGAACATTTCGAATCGTGTCACCGATTCTTCATAAGCGGGATGAACTTCAATCGTGTCGCCCCTGACACGAAAGTTTCCCCTACCCAGAGTCAGATCGTTTCGATCGTATTGCAAACCAACGAGTCGCGCCAAGATACTTCTTTGGTCGTAGTCCACACCGACATGAAGTTCAAGCAGATTGCCACGGTATTCGCCAGGGTCGCCCATTCCGTAAATACAACTGACGGACGCCACGACAATCGTGTCGCGCCGAGTCAGCAAAGCGGCTGTCGCAGAGTGACGGAGACGGTCAATTTCATCGTTGATCGATGAATCCTTTTCGATGAACGTGTCGCTCGAAGCGATATAGGCCTCGGGTTGGTAATAGTCGTAGTAACTGACGAAGTATTCAACACGATTGTTCGGAAAGAACTCACGCATTTCTTGGGCAAGTTGCGCCGCCAAAGATTTATTTGGGGCCAAGATCAGTGTCGGGCGTTGCACCTTTTCAATTGTCCACGCGATTGTTGCCGATTTACCCGATCCTGTTATACCCAAAAGTGTTTGAAATCGATCTCCGCGTTCAACACCTTGTGCAAGTTTTGCTATCGCTTCTGGTTGGTCACCTGCAGGGGTGAACGGAGATTCAACGACAAATTTACGGTCAGTCATTTGAGCGAGGTGATCCACGACCACGCGATTTCGACCTGTTTTGCGAGGGCGTCGCGGTCACCCGAATTATCAATCACATGATTCGCAATGGCGAGACGATCCTCACGCGATGATTGCTTGGAGACTCTCGCTCTGGCATCATCAAGCGACATTTTTCGTTGGTCTACGATTCGGGCGATAGCAATTTGAGGGTCGAGATCTACGACCAATACTCCGTCTAAACCTTCGCGCGGATTTTCAACAAGTAGCGGAATATCCAAAACAACGACCTTGTCGGTGCCTCGAAAATTCTCTACTCGCTCGTTCATGACACGGCGAACAACAGGATGGATCAAGAGATTGAGCTTTTTAAGCAGATCTGTATCGCTAAAAACCTCATTTGCAATTGCTGGACGATCTAGTGAGCCATCTTTCGCGACAACTTTGTCGCCAAACATCTCAACCATGCGCAAGTAAATCTCTTGACCGGGTTGTTGCAGCTCGCGAACGATCAAATCTGCGTCCAAAATCACGGCTCCACACTTTTCTAAAAGACGTGAGACTTCAGTTTTTCCGCACCCGATTCCGCCCGTCAAGCCAATGAGAATCATCTACGACTCACCGTATCTAAACCAGTTTGCTCGGGGCTAATTTAGAGCCTGAATTCGACGAACTGTTTGCGGTTATTTACTGCGGCGTGTCGGTTGCAGGCGACTCACTAGATTTAATGACTGGGTTTTCAGTTGAACTAACTGCATTGGGGTCAAAAAACTCGGCCCATGCTGACTCACGCGTGGTGTCATCACCGCTGACCCAGTTGCCCTGATCATCTGTTTGAAACTGTCCGCGATATTCTTCTGCCAATTCGCCACCTTCTGCGGCTTGCTTGATTGACAGACTAATTCGACGACGAGCCAGATCAAGATCAATAATTTTCACCCAAAGCTCTTCGCTCGGGGTCACAACTTGTTCTGGCGCCTCAACATGGTGAGTTGACATTTCAGAAATGTGTACGAGACCTTCAATGCCATCGCCAACTTGAACAAACCCGCCGAACGGTACAAGTTTCGTAACACGACCATAAACAAGCTGACCCACTTGATGACTTGAAGCAAACTCCTGCCATGGATCCTGTTGGGTTGCTTTCAGCGAAAGACTAATTCGGTCACGCTCGCGATCGATCTCAAGAACTTTCACCGAAACCTCATCACCAATTTTTACGACCTCACTTGGATTGTCCACGTGCTTCCATGACAGCTCGGAAACGTGGATCAATCCATCCATGCCACCCAGATCGACGAATGCTCCGAATGCGACAACGCTCGACACTCGACCAGTACGCACTTCGCCAATGGCGAGATTCTCGAGGAAGTCGCTTTGAGAACCTTTTTGACTTTGCTCCAACAGCGCACGGCGAGAGAGAACTACGTTGTTTCGCTGACGATCAAGTTCAAGAATCTTGGCCGTGATTCGTTGGCCAAGATATGGGGCAAGATCGCGCACTCGACGCAACTCAACGAGGGACGCAGGCAAAAAACCACGAAGACCAATGTCGACGATCAAGCCACCTTTGACGGCCTCGATGACGATGCCTTCGACTGTGCCGTCGCTGTTCTTGACCTTTTCGATGTCTCCCCAAGCACGCTCATATTGGGCGCGTTTCTTTGAAAGCAGCAAACGACCTTCTTTGTCTTCGAGCGTGAGGATCAAAGTTTCAACCTTCTCGCCCAACTTAACGATGGTATTTGGGTCGGCATCCTGACGAATCGACAGTTCGCGATTAAGAATCACGCCTTCAGTCTTATAACCAATCTCAACGAGAACTTCATCTCGCGTAATTCGCACGACCGTGCCAGTGACTAACTTGCCTTCCTTTAGTTCGACCATTGTTTCGTTGATTGAGTCTGCAAACGAAACATCACGTTCGGTAACTTTTCGTGGGATGTAATTTCCTTCAGAGTCGAAGGTTCCCATTGCTGGGGAGGTCATCATTATTTGATCGGTTGACACTGGTGTTGCTTTCGGTGGATGGGATAGGCGGATCGGACATTTGAGCCTATCCGCGCAGCCCCACAAATAGCCGATGACAGATCGATTTGGCGACCGAGCTCTAAGACTTGGCTGATGCCCAGGTATCGCCCCATGCAAGATTGACCTCGAGTGTGACCGCAAGTTCAGCCGCCGAGCACATCGTGTTTCGTACGAGTTTCTCGACGGCGACCTCCTCATCGGCCGTGGCCTCAAGAATCACTTCGTCATGAACCTGCAACACGAGTTGCGACTCAAACTTGCCGGCTTCAAGTTCTGCATCAATACGCACCAAAGCGACTTTGAATATGTCGGCAGCGAGCCCTTGAATACCTGAGTTCATAGCCTGGCGCTCGCCTACTTGCCGAATACGAAAGTTCGGATTTTGCAATTCTGGGATCGACCTTCGACGACCGAACAAAGTTTCTGTGTAACCGCGCTTTCGAGCTTCTTCCACCGTCTCATCCATGTACTTCTTGACTCGCGGAAATGCCCTGAAATATGCATCAAGAATTTCACTGGCCTCACTGACCCCGATTGCCAATCGCTGCGCAAGACCATAGGCCTCCATTCCGTAAGCCAGTCCGTATGAGACCATTTTGGCTTTAGACCTTTGCTCGCTGGTCACCTTGTTGAGTGCAACACCAAAGACATTCGCCGCAGTCGCATTGTGAATATCAACATTGTTATTGAAGGCTTCGATCAAACCAGGATCATTCGCGAGATGAGCGATGCAGCGCAACTCAATTTGGTTATAGTCGGCAACCAAGAAGCGAGCCTGTATTCGCGGAACAAATGCAGTTCGAAATACTTTTCCCTGATCGCTTCTCACCGGGATGTTGTGCAAATTTGGTTGATCGCTACTAAGACGACCAGTTCGTGCAACTGTCTGATTGAAGGTCGCATGAATTCTTTGATCTGCCTCCACACAAGACAACAATCCCTCCCCGTATGTCGAGCGCAATTTCTCCACTTCACGATATTCAAGCAACGGCGCAATGAACTCTGGCCATTGATCTTTCAGTTTTTCCAGTGTGGCTGCATCGGTCGATGGACCAGTCTTGTTCTTTTTTCCTGGCGTGAGTTTGCGATCTTCATAGAGGATCTTGCGTAGTTGCAGCGGGGAGTTGAGGTTGAACTCTTGTTTTGCGACTTGGTGCAGATGCTTGGTAAGTTTCAGACATTCACTGGTCAAACGCTCATTAATTATGTTCAGTTGCTTGACATCGACAAGCACGCCGAAAAACTCCATTTTTGCAAGCACTCGTACAAGTGGGTGCTCAATCTCAAAGTAAAGCTTGCTCAACTTTTGCTGCTCAAGTGCTTTGGTCAATAAATCTGCAACAACACAAACTCCCAACGCGTTATTCGCCGCAACAATGTTTGCTGATACTTCTGAATCAATTGGGTCAAAACTCAATTGACCATCTTTGGTGCCGGTCTCTGGCGACGAGATAACAAGACCCGCGTATCGTTCAACTACTTGTTTTATGTCGTAGCGAGATTCAGACGGGTCGAGCAAATATGCGGCGATCGCCGTATCGAGCGCCATATGTGTTAGGTCAATATCAAGTTGCAACAAACTTCGCAACAACGGCTTCACGTTGTGCCCACGAAATTGCCATTTGGCTGAGAGAAATTTTTTTACAGTCGGCTCGACCAGAAGTGACTTGGCGATCCAACTCACGGTGCGAGTCATCTTGTCAGTCACGACCGCGATTCCGAGCAAATCGGACCTTCCAGGGTCACCAGCCCATGCAGCGCCGATATCACTTACAGAACTTTTTTTAAGTGCCGCAAGGGCCGATTCTGCGTCTTTACAGTTTGAGACAACTGCTCGTAATTCGCTTGTCACCTGAACATCAAGTGCGATCGCAGAGCGTGTTTCATCTATTGCGTCAGTCGTAGTAGCTTGCGTCAAATCAATTGGAAAGTGCTTTAGTGCCTCGACAAATCTCGCATTCATCGTGCGAAATTCGAATGTTGCGAACATCTGCTTGACATCGTCTATTCGTGGTTTGGGGATTGACTCATGAATATCGATTTCCACTGGCGAATCTCTGCGCAAAACCATCAATTTCGCATTTCGCATTACACGCTCGCGGCTTTCGACAAGAGCCTGTTTTAATTTTGGAGTTTGCTCATCGGCGTGGTCGAAAATATTCTCGAGAGTCGAGTATTTGACGATCAGCTTTGCCGCAGTTTTCTCACCGACACCCGGCACGCCGTCTAAATTATCGCTGGGGTCTCCTCGAAGCGCAGCATAATCAACATACTGCTTTGGGGTCACACCCGTTCGCTCGAAGATTCCTGCTTCGTCATAAAGTGCGTAATCACTCACACCACGCTTGTTGTAGAGCACACGAATATGTGGATCGCACACCAGTTGATAGTTGTCACGGTCACCGGTAACGATGATCAAATCATCGCCTGCACGCTCGGCTCGATCGGCAATCGTCGCGATCAAATCGTCACCCTCGTAGCCAGCTGCATCAATCGCGACTATGCCCATGGCACTCAATAATTCACGAATCAAATCAAGTTGTTGGTACAAGATGTCAGGCTGCGCCTCACGTTGAGCCTTGTATTCGGGTGCGGCGTCGTGACGAAAAGTTTTTTCTTTACGATCAAACACGACAATGACACCATCAGGTTTGTGATCTTTTAAGAGCGTGAGCAACATCGAAGTGAATCCGTAGACGGCATTAGTGACTTGACCGCTCGCAGTGACCATGTCTGTCGGCAAGGCGAAAAAAGCACGGTATGCCAAAGAGTTGCCATCAAGAGCCATCAACTTCATAATTAGAAACTAGTCGTGATTCAGGGTTCGTTCAGATCGAGTCACGCGATCTTCAAATTTTAGGGATGAACCTCGCCACTGATTATTCGCTGGGAGATTTCACCCATTTTGACACGCTCGGCCATGGCCAACTTTTGAATGTACGCGAACGCATCATTTTCGTTCATCGCATATTTATCGAGCAGAATTCCTTTGGCCCGATCAACAAGTTTTCGAACTTCAAGCTGCGCGCCAAGTGCTGCAACCTCACCTGTCAAAGCCTGCATCTCGGCGAAACGGGCGATCGCCAACTCAATCGCAGGAACAAGGTCGGATTTTTGAAATGGCTTCACGAGGTATGCAAGAGCGCCTGCGTCGCGTGCCTGCTCAATAATCTCTCGTTGACTGAATGCGGTGAGCATCACCACGGGGCAAATTTTTGACGCAGAGATCAGTTTCGCCGCCTCAAGACCCGTCATCACCGGCATTTTGATATCCAAAATGACGACATCCGGTTTCATTTCATTCACCAGCACTACCGCTTCATCACCGCGGCCACAGTCACCAACGACTTCGTATCCCTCTTCAACCAAAGTTTCACGCAAGTCAAGACGAATTATCGCTTCATCTTCGGCGATCACTATTCGAGTCGTCATCAAAAACTTGACAATTAATTGGTTAGTTTGTCGAGCAACTGATCTTGATCTGCTCGATGATCGGCTATCGCATCCAATAGATGGTCGTGATGTCTCTGAAGAGCCTCGAGGTGACGCTGGGCTTCATGGTGTTCGAGTGCCGCATTCGGTGTTTCAGCCACCATCGCCCTGATTTCTTTGTCGCGAGCGTCGTCGGAAATAAATTCGAGTTGGTCTTTTGTTATTCGCAATTCGTCCTGTAATTCGCGAATAGTCTGCGTCCCTCGCTTCAATCGACGTTCGACGAAGCGATCCGTAAAATTATTTGCAACCACCTGTATGAGTGTATTGACGAAGAATCGCTACAAAGTGCCCGGGATGGGAGTCGAACCCACACACCCTTTCAGATAACGGATTTTGAGTCCGTCGCGTCTGCCATTCCGCCACCCGGGCTTGCGCGTATATCGTACAGATCATTACTGATTGACGGCACGAATAGGGGTTAACGGAACGAACCGTTTTTCTTCTACGATGTACAAGATAATGAAGGGTCTTTAAAAGACGATGCTCGCGTTCACCTTTCCCGGTCAAGGATCTCAACGACCCGGCATGGGACAACCTTGGGTTGGTCATGAGAGTTGGGAACTCGTTGATGAGGCATCCGAGATTGCTGGTCGCGATATCGGTGACCTACTGCTCAGCGCCGACGCAGAGACATTGAAAGACACGCGTAATGCCCAACTAGCGACTTTCGTTTCAAGTCTGATGGTGCTTGACGCTGTTGAGCGTCTCGGCTTTGAACCAAATCTTTGCGCTGGACATTCGCTGGGTGAATACACAGCGCTTACTGCCAACGGCGCTCTTGGCTTTGATGACGGAGTTCGATTGGTAATTGAGCGCGCAGCCGCAATGCATGAGGTAGGCCAAACTTCACCAGGAGTGATGGCTGCAGTACTGGGTCTTGAGGACGAAGATGTGGAAACTGCGTGTCGTCGCGCCGACAGCGATGTCTGGATTGCGAACTTCAATGCGCCAGGCCAAGTTGTGATCGCTGGTTCGGTTCAAGGAGTCGAACTTGCAAGCGATCATGCAAAACAGATCGGCGCAAAACGAATTATGTCGTTGCCCGTATCTGGGGCTTTTCACACTCCCTTTATGAGTGGTGCGCGCGACCGACTTCGTGAAGCAATTGCCGCCGCCAAGCCTCGTGACAGCGATGTACCCATCGTGTCAAACGTTGACGCCAAAGCACACAACCTCGGTAACGAGTGGTCGACACTTTTGTCTGCTCAGTTGTCGAGTCCAGTTCGTTGGAGACAATGTCTATTGACGATGTCTGAAAGTGGCATCAATAGTTTTGTCGAACTCGGTCCAGGCGGCGTGCTTACGGGCATGGCGAAACGAACCATCAACACTGCACGCACGCTAAGTATTTCGACTCCCGACGAACTAGATAAATTAATCGAGTGGATCGGTGAATCGGCAAAGCCGACACCAACGTTGCATGAAGGTGAACATCTCTTCGCTGTTGAACGACTTGTTGTAAGCCCAAGTGCAGGCGTTTTCGTGCCAAGAAAAGCACTCACTGATGGCGTACGGATTAACGTTGGAGATGTGTTAGGAATGGTTGGCGATCACGAGGTTCGATCTCTGTTTGACGGTGTGCTACAAAATTTCATCAGCGTTGAAGGTGAAAGAGTTACGGCACATCAACCAATCGCCTGGCTTCGGACTCTTTAGGCTTCAGCGATGCCGATAATTCCAAAATCTGCCCTGACCGGAGTAATCACTGGTTGGGGTCGGGCGCTCCCAGAAAAGGTGGTGACCAACGCCGACCTCGAAAAAACTCTTGATACTTCCGACGAATGGATTCGTGAACGAACTGGAATCGAGAGACGACATATTGGCGGCACGACAGCGAGCCTGTCAATCGAGTCGGGACGCAAAGCAATTGAAATGTCGGGCGTTGACCCGTCGACAATTGATGCATTAATTCTTTCCACCACTACCCCGGACCGAACCGTGCCGGCCACAAGCGCCGCTGTACAACACGGACTAGGTCTGCGATGTGGTGCATTCGATGTGAACGCAGCCTGTTCTGGTTTTGTTTATGCGCTTGTTGCGGGTCACGGACTTCTTGCGATTGGTCTAAAAAGGGTTTTAGTAATCGGCACCGACACGCTCTCTAGAATCACCGATTGGACAGATAGAAACACGGCCATACTTTTTGCCGATGGGTCGGGCGCAGCAGTTATCGAGGCTGTAGATGGCCCAGGCCAGTTACTTGGTTGGGATATCGATGCTGATGGATCGCTAGAAGATCTTCTTTATGCAGAAATCGGCGGAACGTTATATATGGAAGGTAAAGAGGTGTTTCGTCGTGCAGTACGAATCATGGTTGACTCGGCTGAGAAAACTTTATTGGCTGCAGGATTGACAACAAGCGAAATCGCGCTTGTTGCGCCTCATCAAGCCAATATTCGAATAATCGAAGCGGCGTGCAAGCGATTAGAAATCCCAATGAGCAAAGTTTCGTGGATTGGCAACGAGACCGGCAATACATCTTCGGCTTCTATTCCACTTGCACTGTTTGAAGCCGCGGATACCAATCGTCTAAAGACTGGTGACAATGTGTTGTTGGTTGGTTTTGGTGCAGGTATGACTGCAGCCAGTGCGGTCATCAAATGGAGGCAACCGTGAGTCGCGTGGTACTAATTACTGGTGGATCTAGGGGAATCGGTCTTGCGTGCGCGCAACATTTCGCAAGTCTTGGCGACAAAGTCGCAATCACTTACAACAGCACCAAGCCAACGACAGATTTTTTTGCAATCAAATGTGACGTAACTTCACAGGTTGAAGTTGACGCGGCGTTTGCCGCCGTCGAAGAAAAATTCGGCGCAGTACAGGTTTTAGTCTCGAATGCAGGCGTCACAAAAGATTTGCTTCTACTTCGAATGAATGAGAACGATTTCACTTCTGTGATCGATGCAAACTTATCGGGTGCATATCGCGTATGTAAGCGTGCGACTCAAGGAATGTTGCGTGCGAAATCTGGTCGAATAATTTTGATATCTTCCGTGGTCGCGCTTTTAGGGTCGGCTGGTCAGGCCAATTATGCGGCATCAAAGGCAGGCTTAGTTGGTCTCGCCCGCTCACTGGCGCGCGAACTTGGGTCGCGTTCGATAACCGTCAATGTCGTCGCACCTGGTCCGGTTGAAACCGATATGACCGCTGCCCTCACTGATGAGCAGCGAGCCAGGATGATCGACGCAGTTCCGCTTGGTCGCATCGCGACTCCGCAAGAGATTGCAGCAACGGTTGTTTTCCTCGCATCCCAAGATGCGGCCTACATCACCGGAGCAGTAATTCCAGTGGATGGTGGTTTAGGCATGGGGCACTAGACTTGTGACATGGACCAACAACTATTTGATCGATTCAAAAAATGCGCTGTTGAAGTTTTGGCAGTTGATACCAGCAAATTGACCCTTGAAGCGAAATTTAAAGAAGACTTGGGCTCAGACAGTCTTGATCTTGTTGAGTTTGTCATGGCACTCGAAGAAGAGTTCGGCATTTCGGTGCCAGAGAGCGATCTTGAAGGTGTTGACACAGTCGGCAAAGCGTTCAACCTCGTGACCTCGAAAGTCTCCTGATTTTCTAACAGATTAATTTATGCAAGGCGCAGGACACCGAGTTGCAATTACCGGATACGGCGTTGTGGCCCCTTGTGGAGTCGGCAAGCAGAACTTCTGGAAGGGTCTTCTCGGCCCTGGCTTAAGGGGTTCGCATAAAGTCGAGATCGAAAATTGGGATGCGACGCCCTATTTCGCGGGACCCAAAGAAATGCGTCGTGCGGATCGGTGCGAGCAATACGCACTCGCTGCAGCACAAGAAGCTCTGCAGCAATCAGGTGATCTCCCTTACGATCGGTCGCGAATCGGCACGATCTTTGGAACAGGCATCGGAGGACTTCGAACTTTAGAAGGTCAAGTTGAAGTTCGAGTAGCCAAGGGCCAAGAGAGAGTTTCACCGTTCTTGGTTCCAATGATGATGTCAAATGCATCGGGTGCAGCAATATCGATGCGTTACGGTTTTCAAGGCCCAGCCGAGACCATTTGTACAGCGTGTGCCGCTGCCACTCATGCACTGGGTTACGCCGCGCGTCAGATTTCGTGGGGACTGTGTGATGCAGTAATTTCAGGCGGCTCGGAGTCAGCGGCAACTATCACCGCAGTGGCTGGTTTCGAAAACATGACCGCACTGTCAACGACGATGGTCAGCAAACCTTTTGACGCGACACGCGATGGCTTCATTTTCGGCGAAGGCGCAGCAGTATTCGTGTTAGAGCGTCTTGATTTAGCGATCAAACGGGGTGCAACAATTCTTGGTGAGTTAGTTGGTGCCGGCAGCAATGCCGACGCACATCACATAACTGCGCCGTCACCTGGCGGTGTCGGTGCAGCAGCATGCATGCAACTCGCATTAACCGACGCCGCTTTGTCACCAACTGACATCAAGCAGGTCAACGCCCACGGCACTTCGACACCACTAAATGATGCCGCTGAGGCGCAAGCAGTGGCAAAAATATTCGGCAACACTCCTCCACCGATGACATCTATCAAGGGTGTAACTGGTCATCCGCTCGGAGCCGCTGGTGCCCTTGAAGCAGCTGCGGTTTTACTGTCTTTTGAACATAAGTTGATCCCACCGACCGCAAATACGACGGTCATTGATTCAGAAATGGCGGTCGACATCGTTGTTGGCAAACCACGTGAATGGAAGACAGGTCCGACGATTTCAAATAATTTCGGTTTCGGTGGCCATAACGGCTCAATAATTATTTCACCGTATTAAAAAATCTCAGGCATCAACGATCACAAAAAATAACTCGCAATGACATGCGATTTCACCTGCAACTGTCGCTTCACCTGAACCCTTGCCTGCTCTTGCAGACATTCTTGTGAGGGCTATTGACATCTCCAGGGTGTCGCCAGGAACCACCTGTCGGCGAAATCGGGCCGAATCTATTCCGCCAAAAAGCGGCAATCTATTGGCGAACTTTGCGTCGCTAAGAATCGCAATTGCCCCGACTTGGGCGATGGCTTCGCACATCAGTACTCCTGGAAGTGTTGGTCGACCTGGAAAGTGTCCTGCGAAAAAATTTTCGTCGCCTGTCAGATGCCAGATGCCCGATGCACTTTG
>SXGQ01746764.1_pt1 | contig 18357 bp, 16 predicted proteins | sample 3178371 | NCBI WGS metagenome assembly SXGQ01 (sample SAMN11356859, study PRJNA531348) | freshwater metagenome | isolation source: freshwater sample F1-20 | place: China: Fuxian Lake, Yuxi | collected 2017-12-25 | reverse complement strand
GGATTGAGCATGTCCAGCAGCGACAAATAGTCGTGCAACGGCAAGCCATCCCAGGTGGGCGTTCCAACGTCATCAAAAGGCACATCCGGTTCGGCCCAGTGGATGTATTTCACGGCGCCTTCAGCGCGCACATAGCTGCGCACCAGCCGTTGTTGCGAGCGCCTGCCTTGCAAATGTTCGATCAATGACAGCACCGGACGCTCGCCTGCATCCAAGGTCACCACATCGACAAAATCAAACAATCGCGGCTCACGCAATGACCGCAGTTCGGTGTTGACATAGCCGCCGCCCAAGCACACGGTGACATTCGGAAAATGGTGTTGGATGCTTTGTCCGATACGCAAGGCGGCATACACCGCCCCCGGAAAAGGCACCGACAACAACACCAAATCGGGTTGGTGTTGTTGCATGGCTTGCAGCGTCAGTTCATGCAATATCTGGTCCATCAAATTGCGCGGCGCAGCCAGCGCCTCAGCCAGCGCATCGAAGCTGGATTGGCTGCTGGCCAATGACTCGCCATAGCGCACAAATTCAAACCGAGGGTCCACCGCATCGCGCAATACATCGGCGATGTCATTCAAATAAAGCGTGGCCAAATGGCGGGCTCTGTCTTGTTGTCCGAGCGCGCCAAATGCCCAGCCAAGTGCATCGCCGCTGTCGTCGTCGAATGCATCCAGTGAAGCAAACCGTGGGCCTTCCGGCAAAAAACCGCGGCCTGCAATCCGGTGGCACAAGGTGGCATCGCGGCCTTGCAAAAACGCAAGTGTGGGCAGAACCGTTTGCTCGTAGCGCGGGAAATGGTCCAAGAACGCATTCACGCTGGCAGACCGGTCGGCTTCAGGCAGGGCCAGCGCCAATGTTTTGACTTGGGACAAACAAGCAGGTGTCAGCAGTTTCAGCACCAGCGCCAGAGCCAAATCGACTTGCTGCGCCGTCACGCCTTGGCTGCGCAAAAACCCCGTCAAATACGCCGTCGAGGGATAAGGCGTGTTGAGTTGCGTCATCGGTGGGATGACGCTGAGCACGCGCACCGCTGAAGGCTTGGCAGGGGAGGCGGCGTGCAAAGTCAAACGATCAGACAAACATCAACACATCAAGCGGGCAAATAGCCTTCGACAGACAAATACCGTTCGCCCGTGTCGTAGTTGAAGCCCAGCACCTTGGCGCCAGCAGGCAAGTCGGGCAGTTTTTGTGCAATGGCTGCGAGTGTGGCGCCGCTGGAAATACCTACCAACATGCCTTCTTCACGCGCAGCGCGTCGGCCGTACTCGCGTGCGTCTTCGGCGTCGACTTGTATGACACCGCTGAGCAAACCTGTGTGCAAATTGTGTGGAATAAACCCCGCGCCAATGCCTTGAATCGGATGCGGCGAGGGCGCGCCACCAGAAATAACGGGAGAGGCTTTGGGCTCGACCGCAAACACTTGCAGGGACGGCCATTTCTCTTTCAGTACTTGTGCACAACCCGTGAGGTGTCCGCCGGTGCCAACACCAGTGATCATGGCATCCAAACCTTGCGGAAAGTCCGCCAAAATTTCCAGCGCCGTGGTGCGAGCATGCACTGCGATATTGGCAGGGTTTTCAAACTGTTGGGGCATCCAAGCGCCAGGTGTGGCGGCGACCAATTCTTGGGCGCGGGCAATCGCACCTTTCATGCCTTTTTCGCGCGGGGTCAAATCGAAGCTGGCACCGTAAGCCAGCATCAAGCGTCGGCGCTCAATCGACATGCTGTCTGGCATCACCAACACCAGTTTGTAACCCTTGACCGCTGCCACCATGGCCAGACCCACACCGGTGTTGCCAGAGGTGGGTTCGATGATGGAGCCGCCGGGTTGGAGCACACCCGAAGCTTCAGCGTGCTCGACCATTGACAAGGCGATACGGTCTTTGATCGAACCACCGGGATTGCTGCGCTCGGACTTGATCCACACATGGTGTGCGTCACCAAACAAGCGGTTCATGCGAATATGCGGCGTGTGACCGATGGTTTCCAGAATATTGTTGGCTTGCACTTCATGGCTCCTTAGCTTGGGTTGGGTGGATTCTGCATCAGTTGCTTGCCCAGCGCTTCGCCAAGTTTGATACCGTCGACCGCCGCTGACAAAATGCCGCCCGCGTAACCGGCGCCTTCACCGCCAGGGAACAGGCCGCGCAGATTGGGGCTTTGCAGTTGTGCGTCGCGGTCAATGCGCAACGGTGAGGATGTGCGTGTTTCCACCCCGGTCAGCACCGCATCAGCCCGGTCAAAGCCTTTGATTTTTTGACCAAACACTGGCACGGCTTCCCGCATGGCAGCGATGGCATAGCTGGGCAGCACATTCGCCAAATCGGTCATGTGCACGCCGGGTTTGTACGAAGGCTCAACATCGCCCAAAGCCGCAGACGCTTTACCTGCGAGCAAATCACCCACCAATTGCGCCGGGGCGTGGTAATGGCTGCCTCCTGCCACATACGCCGCCGATTCAAGTTGGCGTTGCAACACCATGCCCGCCAGCGGATGGAAGCCGTCAGCGGTATCGAGTGTGTCAAGGCGAACAGCGTTGCCCAATTCCTGACCCAGCGTCTCTTCAAACGCAGCCGCATCTGTCGGGAAATCACGCGGGTCGATACCCACCACGATGCCAGCATTTGCATTGCGCTCGTTACGTGAATATTGGCTCATGCCGTTGGTGACCACGCGGCCTGTTTCGCTGGTGGCTGCGACCACGGTACCTCCGGGGCACATGCAAAAACTGTAGACAGCTCGGCCATTGCCGGCGTGATGCACCAGTTTGTAATCGGCGGCGCCGAGCATGGGGTGGCCGGCATGCATGCCCCAACGTGCGCGGTCGATCAGTCCTTGCGGGTGTTCAATGCGAACCCCGATAGAAAAAGGCTTGGCTTGCATAGACACGCCATGCCGGTGCAGCATGGTGAAGCTGTCGCGTGCACTGTGCCCAAGTGCCATCACCACATGGTGCGCATGCAACGTGTAACGCTCGCCGCTGTCTTGTTGCAGTATGTGCAGCGCTTGCATATGCTTTTGCTCGCCTTGTTGTTCAAACGACATATCCACCACGCGTTGGTTGAACCGGACCGCACCTCCGAGACGAATGATTTCTTCGCGCAAGCCTTCGACCACCTTCACCAATTTGAAGGTGCCGATATGGGGATGCGCAGCCCACAAAATATCTTCGGGTGCGCCAAACCGCACCAATTCCTGCATGACTTTGCGGCCCAAATGGCGCGGGTCTTTGATTTGGCTGTAGAGCTTGCCGTCTGAAAAAGTGCCGGCGCCACCCTCACCAAATTGGACATTGCTTTCTGCGTTCAGCACCGATTTGCGCCACAAGCCCCATGTGTCTTTTGTGCGTTGGCGAACCGGCGGGCCGCGCTCGATGACGATCGGTTTGAGCCCCATTTGTGCCAACACCAGCGCGGCAAACATGCCGCAAGGACCGAAACCCACCACCACAGGACGCATGCCGTCTGCAGGGCTCCAGTCTGATGGCGCTTGTACCGGTGCGCGCCAGACCATGTCGGGGGTGGCTTGTATCTGGGCATGTGTGCTGTGCTGTTGCAACAGTTGGGTGGCCTGCGTCGGATTGTGTAGTGTGATGTCCACGATATAGACCACCAGCAGCTGCTGTTTGCGGGCATCGAAGCTGCGCTTGAATACCGAAACACTGGCGATATCAGTCAGTGAAATCTGTAAGGTGCTGGCTGAGAGTTGTGTCAATGCCGCCAAAGGGTGCGGCTCAAATGGCTGATCGGCTGGGGTTTCGGCGGGTGCGTCGGCGGCGCGCGGCGGATTCACGGGCAGTGCCGAAAGCGGCAACTTGAGCTCAGACAAGCGGATCATGTGCGGGGCCCGTGGTTATCAGGCAGTCGTTTGAATCCCGCAATTTTAGGCGGGCAGGGCATGCCCAAGCGCTGTGAGATTTTGGAGCCAGGAGCTTGTCATGCCTTGGCAAATGTCATAACATACAAGCATTTTTGGGAGGGCAGAGCATGGGACTGAACACCTATTCCAGTCGGGATTTCACCCGTGATGTCAGTGCTGCCAAGCGGGCAGCTGAGCGCAGCCCGGTCATCATCACCGACCGTGGCAAACCGGCATATGCCTTGCTGAATATCCGGGACTACTACCAACTCTGCGGGGATCCAGAGGCCACCTTGCTGACATGCATGGACGCCATCACTGGCACGGAGGATTTGGCATTTGACCCGCAGCCCGTGGTTGTGCAGACCCAAGACGTGAACTTTGGCTGAAACCTGTGTATTTGCTCGACACCAACATCGTCTCAGAATTGCGCCACGGCAAACCTCAACAAAATGTATTTGTGCGTGAATGGGCCTCTCGGCAGCCCATGGCCAGTTTGTATGTGTCAGCGATCACCGTCTTGGAGCTGGAAAAAGGCGTCATGGCCTTGGAACACAAGTCGCCACCCCAAGGCAGCGCTTTGCGACTTTGGCTCGACAGGGTCAAAGCAGGCTTTGCCAACCGCATACTGCCGTTCACCGATGAAACAGCTGTGTGGTGCGCGGGGCTACACAACCCCCATGCCAGGCCCGAGCGCGACGCCATGATTGCGGCCACTGCCTTGCAACACCGAATGACCTTGGTCACGCGCAAAGTCCGTGATTTCTCAGGCTTGCGTTTGGCATTGGTCAATCCGTTTGAGGCCAAAGGCACATAATTGGACGGTGAAGCTCGCCAGGCCGTCGCTGGTGCAATTTGGGAAACCAAGCACTGGAGGAACGTCCGGACTGCACAGGACAGCGCAGGAGGTAACACCTCTCCACCGTGAGGTGAGGATCAGAGCAACAGAGACGAGTCACTTTGGGGCCGCACCGAAGACGCAAGTCTGCAGTGCGAGGCCCAAGGTGGGTGAAACGGGCAATCTCTGCGCGCAGCAATACCAAGTAGGCCAACGTTGAGGCGGTCCGCTGAGTTGGCGGGTAGGTAGCACCGAGCCGGGCAGGCGACTCCCGGCCCAGAGGAATGGCGGTCACGCGCCGGGCAACCGGCGTGCACAGAATCCGGCGTATCGGCGGGCTTCACACTTTATTCACCCCGCACATGCGCAATATGCGCCAACAAAGAACGCATCGCCACGGGCCATAACTGCGGCGCGACATCGTCATAAGCCAGTGGCAACCAGTCTTCGGCTTTTCCATGCGGAAGAGCCTGCATGGCGCGCCTGACTTTGGCGTCTCGCGCCAGTCGGTGGGCTTTGAGCCTGGCGATGCAGTCCAGTGCGCTGTGGGGCTGGCCCCATTCGTTGCCCAGCACATACCCGTGCGCCGGCAAAATAAATTCCACGTGGTATTGCGTGCACAGCGCAGACAGTTTATCGAGGGAATTCAGGTAGTCACCCATGTGCCCATCAGGTGGGTCGATCACGGTGGTGCTGCCATTCAACACATGGTCGCCGCTGACCAATAAGCCGTCTTCTTCCAAGAGCAGACACAAATGGTTGGCAGCGTGACCGGGTGTGTGAATCACCCGCAGCGTGTGCGTGTCGTTGTCACTGTGAAGTACCCATTGGTCGCCGTCATGCAACGCATGGTCCGGCACAAATTGGCTGTGCGTACGCGCAGTGTCTGCTGACGCCATGCCCATGATGCGCACCGCATGGCCGTGTTCAGCGCACAGTTTTTTCAGAAGCGCTGCGCCGGGCGAGTGGTCAGGGTGAGAATGCGTGCACACAATCGCGCGGATCTGGCCACCGCAGGCTTGCCACAGGCGTTGCACATGTTGTGCATCTGGCGGCCCGGGGTCGATCACCACATAACCGCTGTGTTCATCACCGATCAAATAGCTGTTGGTGCCAGGGCCGGTCATCATGCCCGGGTTGGGTGCGGTCAATCGTTGAACATGCGCCAACAGCCGCACGGGTTGTTCGGATTGCCAGTCCAAATGGTGCAGGATTTGTCCGTCGCGACAGGTGAGCGCGAGTTCACCAAAGGGCGGTTCGTGTTCCATGTGGCGCGATTCTTTGCCAGCCAACCAGCCTGCACGCGGGCAACTGTGAAACCAAGGTTGCTCGTTGGCACAGGCTTGCAGCACTTCGTCCACGCTGGCAAAGGATTGCATGCGTTCCAGTGTGCGAATGGTGGGGAAGATGATGAAGAAATCGTTGTCGCGGTGGCGTTGTAAGGCTTCTTCAGGTCGAATCCACAACGGTTCAAATTGTTCTTTGTCGTCTGCCACGGGCGTTTGCCCTTCTGGCATGCGTGCCACCAAAAAAGGCACATCGAAGCGGCGTTTCAAATCTCGGTCGGTGACCCAATGGGCCAGCACATACACCAGATCAGCAGCCATTTGCATACCGTGCGCTTGGATTTGCGGCGCCAATGCTTGCATGCGGTCAAAGCGTGCGATGTCGTGCATAGTGGCCATGCGCCCATCCGAGTGGCGCGCTAAAAGCACGCCAAGCTCTTCGAAGCTTTCACGAATGGCCGCAATCGCTTGCGTCAAACGAACATCGGATTGTTTGTCGCGCCGGGCAGCCAACGCATGCGACGCATGATCAGCCGCATCGATGCCGCCCCCGGGAAAAACATAAGCGCCCGGGGCGAAACTCGCGCTCATGGAACGGCGGGTCATCAACACTTCCACACCCTGCGCACCGTCCCTTAGCAATAAAACCGTGGCAGCGGGCAACAGTGGGGCGGGTTCTCGTTGGGGATGCAGTTGTAAATGGGGGCGGACCATGGCAAGGGCTTTGAGTAGATCAGGCATGATAATCGGCACATGCGTATCCGATTTACCAAAATGCAAGGCGCGGGCAATGATTTTGTCGTGCTCGATGAGACACAAGGCTTGCTCGGACTCGGTGCCGATGACTACCGGTTTTTGGCGGATCGGCATTTTGGAGTTGGTGCCGACCAAATACTCAGCGTGCGTGCAGCACCTTCGTCCGACGTGGACTTTGAATATGTGATCCACAACGCTGACGGCGGCGAGGTCGAGCAATGCGGCAATGGCTCGCGTTGTTTTGTGCGATTTGTGCGGGAACAAGGCTTGACCAACAAAAGCACGATCCGTGTCAAAGTGCATGGCGGTGTCATCAGCTTGCATGAATTGCCGGACGGTCGTGTCAAGGTTGACATGGGGCAACCCGTGTTGGAATTGCCGCGTATTCCATTTCTTTCTGAACATGCCATGGCGCTCGACACCAATTCTTTGCTGTGGCGCTTGTCCGTGGGCGAGCAGCATGCCGATGTGGCGGTGGTGTCCATGGGCAACCCGCATGCAGTGACCACCGTGGCAAATGTCGAACAAGCACCGGTGCTGGCGCTGGGTCCATTGATCGAACACCATGTGGCTTTTCCGAACCGGGTCAATGCGGGTTTCATGCAAGTCATATCCCGACAGCAAATCAAGTTGCGCGTGTTTGAACGCGGTGCTGGTGAAACTTTGGCATGTGGCACCGGTGCGTGCGCTGCTGTGGTGGCCGGTGTGCGACTTGGCCTGCTTGACCCACAGGTAGAGGTGCAAACCCGCGGTGGCAAGTTGACGATTGAATGGTCAGGCCTCGGGCATCCTGTGTGGATGACCGGTCCGGCCACCACGGTATTCACAGGCGAGATGGAGATTCCCCCATGAGCAACCCAATCACCCCGATCACCGAAGATGACATCGCCAATTTTTTGGTGAACACGCCTGATTTTTTTGACCGCCATGCACAACTGCTGTCGAGTGTTCGCATCGTCAGCCCGCACGGGCAGCGCGCTGTCAGCCTGCAAGAGCGACAGGCCGATATGTTGCGAGAAAAAATCCGCGCCCTGGAACACCGCATGATGGACATGATCCGCAATGGCAGCGACAACGCAGTGTTGGCAGACCGTTTGCATCGATGGTCACAAAGCTTGTTGATATGCCAGCAGGCTGCAGATTTACCTGCTGCCATCGTCGCTGAAATACAGCACCATTTCATGGTGCCGCAAGTGGCATTGCGGGTCTGGCGTGTGGCCGATAAATTTCAAAAAAAATCGTTTGCACAAAACATCAGCGAAGACGTGAAGCAATTCACCCACGGCATGGCTGCACCGTATTGCGGTGCCAACGCCGAGTTTGAAGCGGTGCAGTGGTTGGCCCACCCACACGAAGCGCAATCGGTGGCACTGCTACCGTTGCGGCACAACACCGCGCCTTGGGCCGATGCTGCAGACAACGCCACCGTCGCTGACAGCATTGGATTGCTGGTCTTGGCTTCACCCGATCCGCAGCGTTTTCACCCTTCCATGGGTACCGATGTGTTGACGCGCATTGCCGAGCTGGCGGCGGCCGCGCTGGTGCGATTGCAATAGCGCTCATGCACGACGCAGCCGATGACTCAGCGCTGATAGAACGTTACTTGGCGCATGCCCAGTTTGAAAAACGCTTGGCTGCGCGCACGCTGACCCTGTACAGGGGCGATCTGTTTCGACTGCATACGCTGGCTGCAGAAAACCATGTGGCATTGACTGCGGTACAGCCCCACCACATGCGACGCTGGATGGCCAATATGCACAGCAGTGGACGTTCGCCACGCGGTATCGCCTTGATTGCTTCAGGCTGGCGCGGTTTTTATGCATGGCTGGGTCGCGAAGGTTTGGTCAAAAGCAATCCACTGGCGGGCATGCGCGCACCGAAATCGGCCAAACCTTTGCCCAAGGCATTGAATGTCGATGAAGCGGTGCAACTCGCGGCGCACAGACCCGAGCAAGAAGACCCTTGGTTGCAAGCGCGCGATGCAGCCATGGTGGAGTTGCTCTACAGCAGCGGTTTGCGGGTGGCTGAACTCACCGGCTTAGATGTACAAGCCAGTCCGCAGGCGCGTGGTTGGATTGATTGGCAAGATGCGCAAGCGCATGTGTTGGGCAAAGGATCAAAACGCCGCAGCGTGCCCGTGGGTACCCAGGCCATGGCGGCTTTGCAGGCTTGGTTGGGGTTGCGCGACCGGCAATTGCCTGCCCAAGCGCAAGCTCAAACCGCATTGTTTGTTGGCATACGCGGCACCCGCCTGACCTCGCAAGCCATTTGGCAGCGTTTGCGCATGCGTGGCGTGCAAGCGGGCATCAGTACGCCCGTGCATCCGCACATCTTGCGTCACTCGTTTGCCAGCCATGTGTTGCAGTCCAGCGGTGACTTGCGTGCGGTACAAGAAATGCTCGGCCATGCCAACATAGGCACCACACAAATTTACACTCGGTTGGATTACCAACATTTGGCCAAGGCTTACGACGCCGCGCATCCACGAGCCAAACGCAAATCCCTATGAAAACCATTCAACTCAAAGCAGGCAAGGAACGTTCGGCATTGCGCTTTCATCCTTGGGTGTTTGACAGCGCGATTGCCAAGGGCGGGGCCGATCCCGGCGAAACCGTGCGTGTTGAATCTCAAACCGGCCAGTTTCTCGGTTGGGCGGCGTTCAGTCCCACCTCGCGCATCCGGGCACGCATCTGGAGTTTTGATACCAATGAGCGGATTGACGCCGCATTTTTTGAAAAACAAGTGGCGGCTGCCGTGGCCATGCGAGCACGTTTGCAAGTGCCCAGCAATGGTGTTCGGTTGATCCATGGCGAGGCCGATGGTTTACCCGGTTTGATTGTTGACAGCTATGACGACACCTTGGTGGCGCAGTTTTTATCCGCAGGCAGCGAGCGATTCAAACCAGAGATTGTCAAAGCGTTGGTGTTGCACACTGGGGCAAAACGTGTGTTCGAGCGATCGGACTCTGGCGTGCGTGCGCTCGAGGGTTTGGGCCCGGTCACCGGCTGGCTGCATCGCTCGACGGACAGCAATGACGACACCCAGATCGTGATCCAAGAACACCACTGGTCGCTGGCGTTGGACATCGTGGAAGGCCACAAGACCGGCTTTTACCTGGACCAGCGCGACAGCCGTTTGAAATTTGCCGAGTACGCACAGCGACTGAATTTGCGCCAAGTGCTCAATTGTTATTGCTACACCGGTGGCTTCAGTGTGGCTGGCTTGAGCGGCATGCGGCAAAGCGGTGGATTGAGCGACGGTGCGCTTGTCACATCGATAGACTCCTCTGCACCGGCGATCGCCAAAGCCCAAGCCAATGTGACGCGCAATGGATTCGATGCCGACCGGCAAGTGTTCATGGATGCAGATGTCAACGCCTCGTTGCGTGCTTTGCACAAAGAAGGCAAGCAATTTGATGGCATCGTGCTCGACCCGCCCAAATTCGCGCCCAGCGCTGCCCATGCCGATCGCGCGGCACGTGCTTACAAAGACATCAACCGTTGGGCGTTCAAATTGTTGGCACCTGGCGGTGTGTTGTTTACTTACAGCTGTTCCGGGGGCATACCACCGGAACTGTTTCACAAAATCGTGGCATCTGCGGGTACGGATGCGGGGGTGGATGCTTACATACTAGAGCGGTTACAGGCCGCACCAGACCATCCGATGACGGTGAATTTCCCTGAAGGAGAGTACCTCAAGGGTTTGATCTTGATGAAGAAGTAAGCCACTGACTTGAATCATGGCTACACTGCCCCACATTTTGTGTTTGCTTTGATGAGGTTTGAAGTTCCATGCTGATTCCTGCTACTGTCTTGACCGGGTTTTTGGGCGCCGGTAAAACCACTTTGCTCAAACGTGTGTTGAGCGAGGACCATGGCCACAAAATCGCCATCATCGAAAACGAGTTCGGTGAAGAAAACATCGACAACGACATTTTGGTGTCAGACACCAAAGAACACATTGTGCAAATGAGCAATGGCTGTGTGTGTTGCACTATTCGCGAAGACTTGCGCACCACTTTGCAAGAACTGGCTGAGAAAAAACGCAAAGGCGAACTCGATTTTGACCGCGTGGTGATCGAAACCACCGGTTTGGCCGATCCCGGACCGGTGGCGCAAACATTTTTCATGGACGATGAAATTGCAGAGAGTTTTTTGCTTGATTCGGTGCTGACCTTGGTGGACGCCAAGCATGCCGCGCAAACCTTGAACGATCGCCAAGAAGCGCGTCGGCAAGTGGGGTTTGCCGATCAAATCTTCATCAGCAAAAGCGAATTGATCGGTGCCGACGAACTCGACGCCTTACAGCACCGCCTTAAGCACATGAACCCGCGCGCACCCCAGCATATCGTGCATTTCGGTGAGATCGGCTTGGACAAAGTGTTTGATTTGCGCGGTTTTAACCTCAACACCACCCTAGAAATTGACCCGGATTTTTTGAGCGAAGGCCACGACCACCATCACCACGATGGCGAACATTGCGACCACCCATCGCATGCGCATGACCACCATGGCGACCATGACCACGCACATGGCCACGGTCACCATCACCACCATGACGACGATGTCAAAAGTTTTGTGTTCAAAGCCGATCGCCCGTTAGACCCCGCCAAACTCGAAGATTTCTTGGGCGCCATCGTCAATATTTACGGGCCGCGTATGTTGCGTTACAAAGGTGTGTTGCACATGAAAGGCACCGAACGCAAAGTGATTTTCCAAGGCGTGCACCAACTCATGGGCAGCGATTTGGGTCAACCGTGGGACAAGAATGAGAAGCGAATGAGCAAAATGGTATTCATCGGTATCGATTTACCCAAAGATATCTTCATGCAAGGCCTGCAGCAGTGCGTAAGCTGAGTACAATCCGCGCGCCACAACCCCCGCCGTGTGAGAGCGGGCAGGGAGTCGCGAGACGGCAATGAAGTATCGGATAACAACAGTCACACATTTGGCATTGAATGGCCAGACAAGGCTGACAGGAGAAGTACAGTGAAACATACCAAGCACAGCGCCAGTTCCAAGGCCAAAGCCAAAGCGCCCGTCAAAAAGCCCGTGCCTGCCAAAGCCAAAGCTGCTGTCAAAAAAGCTGTGCCAGTCAAAAAAGCCGCTGTGAAAAAACCTGTCGCCGCCAAGCCAGTCTCGAAAAAAACGGCCGCCAAAAAAGCTGCTCCGCTGAAAAAAACAGCTGCTAAAAAAGCTGTACCGCTGAAAAAAGCCGCACCCAAAAAAGCCGCACCCAAAAAAGCCGCACCCCCAAAAGTGGCCAACAAAAAAGCTGTAGCCAAAAAATTGGCGCCAACCAAAAAAGCATTACCCGCCAAAAAACCCCTTGCCAAAAAGCCTGCCGTTAAAAAATCTGTACCACCTTCCAAAGCAGTAAACCCCAAATCGGTTCCCGCCAAAAAAGCAGTGACCAAAACTTCAACAGCCGCCCGTTCAGGCAAAGTGTCTGTGGCTTCGCCCAAGACCACTGCCGCCTCTCAGAAATCAACCGCAAAGACTGCTCCTTCATCCGTGACAAGCGCTGCCAAATCTCCTTCCCAGAAAAATGACAAATCCGCTGCTAAATCTGCAGTGGCTTCTCCCGCCCGTACGGCATTGGCCGCCACAGCGCCAACCGCTGATGTCGCCAAAAAATCCCCGCGTGCTGCCAAAGCCATGGCCATGATGCCGCCCCCGCCGGGCCAAAGCGTGGCATCAACCAGTGCCAAATCCAGTTACGGTCCGATGACCGTGCCCAGTTTGCCTGCGGTGGTGCCCGTCGTGCCGATCAAAAATCCGAAATTGGCCAATAACTGGCGTAGCAAAACCCCAGACACTGCCACCGATGAAGAGGTGATCGCCATGTCTGATGATGACTACATGAACGCTTTTCAGATGGCGTTCTTCCGTCACAAATTGGTGCAACTCAAGACCGATATTCTGGTCAACGCAGGAGAAACCACCGAGCACCTTCGCGAGGACACGGTCATCGTCCCCGATCCTGCTGATCGCGCCACGATCGAAGAGGAACATGCACTCGAGTTGCGCACCCGCGACCGCGAACGCAAATTGCTGAAAAAAATCGAACAATCCATTGCCCGTATCGACTCGGGTGACTATGGCTATTGCGACGAAACCGGTGAGCCGATTGGGGTGGGCCGTTTGATTGCTCGCCCGACCGCGACCTTGTCCTTGGAAGCGCAGCAAAGGCGCGAATTGAAGCAAAAAATGTTTGGCGATTGACGCAGGTTTGCCACAACATCCGGTGCAGGTCTTGGCAGGCCTGCATTTTTTTTGCCCGTGCAAAGCTAATAAATCACATTTGATCTTTTCTGTAAGTGCTTATCCTGTAAACATTTTTTAAAAATGATGGATATGCAAATTGGCTGCTAAGTGGTTGATTTTATTTATAAAACATCAAATTTGATTGGTGTGGCGATAAATCTCTGTTAAAGTGCAAACAAGTGGTAATAAGTGGGAAATTCAAGATTTCCACGGGTTTTCTGCTGTGTTTTGTTCTCTAAGGGGTTGATCGCTGTGTTTCAAGGTGCTTCGTCGCTGAGTTTGGACGCCAAAGGCCGTTTATCGGTGCCCACCCGGCACCGTGACGTGCTGAGTGCGACCGCGGCCGGGCAGCTCACCATCACCCGCCACCCGCACGGATGCCTGATGCTGTTCCCACGCAGTGAATGGGAGAAATTTCGCGAGCGCGTGGCAGCTTTGCCGATGACCGCGCATTGGTGGAAACGTATCTTTTTGGGCAATGCCATGGATGTGGACATGGACAGCACGGGCCGTGTGTTGATTTCGCCTGAATTGCGCGACGCCACCCAGATCACCAAAGAAACCATTTTGTTGGGCATGGGCAGCCATTTCGAGCTGTGGGACAAGTCCACCTATGAAGCACAAGAAGCCCTGGCGATGCAAGGTGACATGCCAGATGTGCTGCGTGAATTTTCGATTTAACGTGGAATGGCGACAACCGAATGGGCACACACCACCGTCATGTTGAAGGAGGCGGTCGAGGCGCTGGACGTCCAGGCCGAAGCCACTTATGTCGACACAACCTTTGGCCGCGGCGGGCATGCAAAGCGCATCTTGGACAGCCTGTCGCCACAAGGGACATTGATTGCTTTCGACAAGGACCCGCAAGCAGTGGCAACGGCACAAGCCCTGGGCGACCCGAGGCTACAAATCAGACACCAGGGGTTTGCCGCCCTGAACCAACTCCCACCGAGCAGCGTCAGGGGCGTGTTGATGGACCTGGGCGTGAGCTCGCCGCAAATCGACAACCCGCAGCGCGGCTTTTCGTTTCGCCAAGACGGCCCGCTGGACATGCGGATGGACAGCAGCCAAGGCCAAAGCGTGTACGACTGGCTGGCACACGCAAAAACCGAACAAATCGCACAGGTGATACGTGACTTGGGAGAAGAACGTTTTGCCAACGGCATCGCCAAAGCCATCACTGCCAAGCGTGAGGCGGGTCAATTGCCCGACACCACTTTGGGCATGGCGTCACTGGTCGCTGAAGTGGTCAAAACCCGTGAGCCAGGCCAAAACCCCGCGACCCGAACTTTTCAAGCGTTTCGCATGTATATCAACAGCGAACTCGATGAATTGCAACAAGCACTCGATGCCAGTTTGCAGGTGTTGCAACCGGGAGGGCGTTTGGTCGTGATCAGTTTCCATTCGCTCGAAGACCGCATGGTCAAGCAGTTCATCACCCAACATTCGCGCGAGGTGTATGACCGCCGAACACCTTTTGCGGCGGTACCTCCATTGCCATTGCGTGCCTTGGGACGCCAACGCCCGTCGGCAGAAGAAGTCAAAGCCAATCCACGCAGTCGCAGTGCCATCATGCGCGTGGCTGAACGTGTCAGTACAACCCAGGAGCTGGCATGACCCGAGTGAATGCTTTGTTGTTGATAGCGGTCATGTGCAGCGCCTTGTATTTGGTGCGCACCCAGTATGAATCGCGTCGGCTGTATACCGAGTTGTACCGGGCGAAATCCCAAGCGCAGCGTTTGGAAAACGAATACGACCGACTCGATATCGAAAGAGGCGCACAAGCCACGCCGCTGCGGGTGGAAAAGCTGGCGCACGAGCAACTCAATATGCGCACGATTACACCGGCCATTACCCAATACGCCACACCCGGCGATGTGCCGTTGGAAAGCGCGGCAGCAGCGATCACAAAGGTTCAGCCGTGAGCAGTCGCAGCGTTCAATATTCCACCAACCCGTTGCTGGCCAGCAAGACGCCGATTTGGCGCAGCCAGTTCATCGTGGCTTGCATCGCGCTGGGTTTCATCGGCTTGGTGTTGCGTGCGGTGTATGTGCAAGTGGTGGGTAACGCGTTTTTCATCAAACAAGGTACGGTCAGGTTTGAGCGCCAACTGGATATTCCCGCCAACCGTGGACGCATTCTTGACCGCAACGGATTGATACTGGCGTCGAGCGTGCCTATGCCCAGCATTTGGGCCAGTCCAGAAGAATTGCAAGCCAATCCTGCGCAACTGAAAAATTTAGCGCAGTTGTTGAATATGCCCTTGCCTGAACTGCAAAAGAAAATCAGTGACACCCGCCGCAAACATGTGTGGTTGCGGCGTCAGGTGGATGAAGCCACAGGCAAAAAAATCAAAGAGTTGGGCATCCACGGCATCTACACCACCATGGAATACAAACGCATGTACCCGCAAGGCGAAGCGGCGGCGCATGTGGTGGGCTTTACCAATGTGGAAAACATGGGCCAAGAAGGTGTTGAGTTGACATTCAACAACCACCTGAGTGGAAAAAATGGCACCCGACGGGTCATCAAAAACGGCCAAGGTCAAGTGGTTGAGGGCATTGGCGATTTGGTGCCACCCATCGAGGGCAAAGATTTGCAACTCAGCATCGACAGCAAAGTGCAGTACTTTGCCTATCAACGCTTGCGCGAAGCAGTGTTGCAAAACAAAGCGTCTGCAGGCAGTGTGGTGGTACTGGATGCCCACAGTGGTGACGTGCTGGCGCTGGCCAACTACCCCAGTTACACGCCTGAAAAACGCAGCAATTTGAGTGGTTCGCAATTGCGTAACCGTGCCCTCACCGATACTTTTGAGCCAGGTTCCACCATGAAGCCATTGATCGTGGGCTTGGCCATGGAAAAAGGACTGGTCAAACCCGAAACCTTGATCGATACCGCGCCGGGCAAGGTGAGCATGTATGGCATGACTGTCACCGATGCCCATCCGCACGGCACACTGAGTGTGTCTGAGGTCATCCAAAAATCCAGCAACATTGGCACGGTCAAGATCGCCATGAAGATGCCTGCCAAAGACATGTGGGAGTTGTATACCCGAGTCGGTTTTGGGCAAAAACCGCAGGTTCCTTTCCCTGGTGCAGTTGCCGGACGATTGCGTCCTTACAAACATTGGCGGCCGATGGAGCAAGCCACCATGAGCTATGGCTATGGTTTGTCCACGAGTTTGTTTCAATTGGCGCAGGCCTACACCATGCTCGCGCGTGACGGTGAAATGGTGCCGGTCAGTTTGCTCAAACACCAAGACAAGCTCAGTGGTGTGCGCGTCTTGTCGGCTGCACACGCTGCACAAGTGCGCAACATGCTGCATTTGGTCACTGGGCCAGGCGGCACGGCGCCCAAAGCACAGACCATGGGCTATTCGGTGGGCGGTAAAACCGGAACTGCTCACAAACTCGATGGAAAAAAATACGCCGAAAAAAAATACCGAGGTTTTTTTGTAGGCATGGCACCGATTGAGAATCCCCGCATTGTGGTGGCGGTGATGATTGACGAGCCTACTGGCGGTCAATATTTTGGTGGCGATGTTGCCGCACCGGTGTTTAGCCAAACCGTGCAGCAAACCTTGCGCATGTTGGAAGTGCAACCCGACATGGCGGTCAAACCGCAAGTGGTTGCCAAAGCAGAGCCGGAGTCGTTTTGATGCAGCAAATGCACAGTCCTGAGCAAGCAGCCGTGTGGCTGCGTGCACGTGTGCAAGCCCAATTGCAGTCTGACAGTCGCCGTGTGCAGACGGGCGACGCGTTTTTTGCATGGGCCGGACAGCACACGGATGCCAGACACCATGTGGTGCAAGCATTACAGCAAGGTGCCAGTGCCTGTTTGGTGGAAGCCGATGGACTGGAAGCATTTGAAGCACTCAATGACTTGGGTTTGCACGATGCACCGATCGTCAGTTACCAAGGCTTGAAGGCTGCCAGCGGCGCAATCGCCGATGCGTATTTCGAACAACCCAGCCAACAAATGCAACTGATAGCAGTCACCGGCACCAATGGGAAAACTTCCACCGCATGGTGGTTGGCGCAAGCACTCACACGTTTAGGACAGCGGTGCACCGTGGTGGGTACCTTGGGATTGGGTGAGCCTGGGCAAATGCACAGCACCGGTTTGACCACACCGGACCCTTTGCAGCTGCAAACACAACTGCGCCGCTGGGTGAACGAGGGCGTGAAGGCCTGCGCCATGGAAGCGTCTTCGATTGGTTTGGTCGAGCACCGCTTGAACGGTTGCCACATTCGCACGGCCATCCTCACCAATTTCACACAAGACCATTTGGACTATCACGGTGATATGCAGACGTATTGGCAGGCCAAGCAAAGCTTGTTCGAATGGCCAGGCTTGGCCACGGCGGTCATCAACTGGGATGACCCAAAGGGACAAGCATTGTGTGAAATGTTGGCAAGCACACCAGTTCAGGTGTGGACAGTTTCCATGCATTCCACGCAAGCCAATGTATATGCCCGCCATGTGCGCACCACGGCGCAAGGCATGGAATTTGAAGTCGTGTGCGGTGAGCAAAGCCAAAGCGTTTCTAGCCAGTGTGTGGGTGAATTCAATGTGATGAATATGTTGGGTGTGATGGCGGTGCTGTGCCAAGCCGGTCACCGTTTGTCGGCAGTTGTAGACGCTTGCCATGCACTCCAACCCGTGCCAGGGCGCATGCAGACCTGGGGTCGCGTCGGCACACCTGCGGTCGTGGTGGACTACGCCCACACACCCGATGCGGTGGCCAAAGCGTTGCAAGCGCTGCGCCCGTGGGCACATGCGCGTGGCGGTCGCTTGCATTGCGTATTGGGCAGTGGCGGTGACCGCGACAGCAGCAAACGAGCACCCATGGGCCGCAGTGCTGAAGCGCATGCCGATCAGGTGTGCTTGACCAGCGACAACCCACGCAGCGAAGACCCGCAACATATCGTGCAACAAATGCTGGCAGGCATGACGCAACCCCACAAAGCCATTCAGCAATTGGACCGTGCCAAGGCCATTTCTGACAGCATTGCGCAGGCGCAGGCCGCCGATGTGGTGTTGGTGGCGGGCAAAGGCCATGAAACTTACCAAGAAGTCCAGGGTCAAAAACTGCCTTTTTCAGACAGCGACCATGTGGTGTTGGCATTGCAACGTTGGGGGCATGCATGAGCGAACCCACTATGCAATTGACGCTGGCGCAAATTCACCAATGGTTACCCGCCAGCCGCATCGTCGGTGATCCACAACTGACGGCGGCCAGAGTGCACACCGACAGCCGCAGTGTTGAAGCGAACGATCTGTTTGTGGCTTTGCGTGGCGACACATTTGACGCCCATGATTTTCTGCCCAGCTTGCCCGCATCGGGTGT
>SXGQ01024952.1_pt1 | contig 18359 bp, 22 predicted proteins | sample 3178371 | NCBI WGS metagenome assembly SXGQ01 (sample SAMN11356859, study PRJNA531348) | freshwater metagenome | isolation source: freshwater sample F1-20 | place: China: Fuxian Lake, Yuxi | collected 2017-12-25 | reverse complement strand
GGAGATCTCGGTGTGCTGACGAATGAGTTCGGCAAGCGTCGCCATGACCACGAGTCTGCCCCACCAGAACGAGGTGCGGGGACATACCCGCACGATCCGGGGTTCGTCAGGAGCCGAAAACGTATCTCGGGTTCGTCAGGAGCCGAAAACGTATCTCGGGTTCGTCAGGAGCCGAAAACGTATCTCGGGTTCGTCAGGAGCCGAAAACGTATCTCGGGTTCGTCAGGAGCCGAAAACGTATCTCGGGTTCGTCAGGAGCCGAAACCCATGCGCCGCTCGCCGTCGGTGGTTCCGATCTCGACGTAGGCGATCTTGGCGGCCGGGACGGCAACCGTACGACCCTTCTTGTCGACGAGCCACAACACGTCCACCGCGCCGGACAACGCCGCCTCGATCTTGGCCTTGGTGGCGTCGTGCTCGCCGTCGACCTGCTCGAGGGTGATCTCACGAACCGCTTGCGTCACGCCGATACGAATGTCCACAGTGATCCTCCTGAACCGCTTGTTCCCGAGACGCTACCGCTCGGATGAACTCAGACCGCAGTCGCGCAGAAGGTGTTGCCCTGCGGAAGCGATTCGGTGGTGGACACGTCGGCGTCACCGTAGAGCGCGGACAACATGCCCTTCACCATTCCGCGATCGACGGCACAGATGACCGGATGCTCGATGGCGACGTCGCCGAACGGACAGTGATTGTTGATGATGCGCAATTGGTTGTTGCGCTTCTCGGTGTGGGCGGCGAAACCGTGGGCGGTCAGCGCGTCGGCCACGGCTTGCATGGCCGAACGAAGGCTGCGCTGTCCGGCCGCCAGATCCGAGCCGGTCATGGCCGCGGCCATCGCCCGCCCGTATTCGTGCCCCACCTCCTCGGCGATGGTTTCGGCGCGATCGGCCGGCAACAAGGCCAAGGTCTTGCCGAGCAGGCTGAGCACCAAATCATCACTGCGCACCGGGAACTCACCCATCGGTAGTTCGGCGACCGCGGTGTACCGCTTGGCGGGTCGACCCGCGCCACCTCCGCTGACTCGCGAGACCGTCACCTCCACGTACCCGCCCACGGTGAGCTTGTCGAGGTGATGTCGGGCCACGTTGGAGTGCAAACCGAATTCCGACGCCACATCGGAGGCCGTCACACCGCCCTCACGACCCCGGACGAACAGATAAATCGCCCGTCGGGTCGGGTCACCGAACGCATTGGTGATGGCGGCCACTGTCGCGGTGAACGAACCGTTGGTCGACGCAGCAACCGAGAGTGACGGTTGACCGGAGACCGGGCTCGATGAGGGGTGGCTCGGGGACACACCGGTATTCTACCTATCGCCGTAGTGCAAATTCTGAAGTCGGGAGCCCCCACCCATGTCCGTCACACGCGAGCAGGTCGTCGAAGCCCTGCGTCCGGTCGAAGATCCAGAACTCCACCGCTCCATCGTCGACATCGGCATGTTGCGCACCGTGGAGATCACCGCGGACGGTCGCGCCAAGATCCTCGTCGCCTTGACCGTGGCCGGTTGCCCCCTGCGCAACGAGATCACGAATCGCGTGAAGAGCGCGGTCGAGCCGTTGGTGGGCGCGTCCAAGGTGGACCTGGAGTTCACGGTCATGACAGACGAGGACCGCGAGGAACTGCGCAAGAAGTTGCACGGCGACCCGGCCTCCACTGCCGGACACGGCCACGCGCACGGCCACGCCGAGGGGCGCAAGGTTCCCTTCGCCGAACCCGAGAGCAAGACCCGACCGCTGCTCATCTCGTCGGGCAAGGGCGGCGTGGGCAAGAGCAGCGTCACCACCAATCTCGCCGTCGCGTTGGTCGCCCAGGGACATTCGGTCGGTGTTCTCGACGCCGACATCTACGGCTATTCGATTCCGCGCATGCTCGGTGCGTCCGCCGATCCGGTGGCCATCGATCGCATGCTGTTGCCATCGGAGAGTTACGGCGTGCGCTGTATCTCCATCGGCTACTTCGTTCCCGACGGGCAGGCCGTGGTGTGGCGCGGACCGATGTTGCACAAGGCCCTCGAGCAGTTCCTCACCGACGTGTTCTGGGACGAGCCCGACTTCCTGCTCATCGACATGCCGCCCGGCACCGGTGACATCGCCTTGTCACTGAGCCAGTACCTGCCCAAGGGCGAGGTGTACGTGGTCACCACGCCGCAACAGGCGGCCCAGAAGGTGGCGCGACTGTCGGCGGCCATGGCCACCAAGGTGGGTCTGCCCGTGAAGGGCATCATCGAGAACATGAGCTGGTTCACCGGTGACGACGGCAAGCGCTACGAGCTGTTCGGCAGCGGTGGCGGCGCCGAGTTGGCCGAGGAACTCGGTGTTCCCCTGCTCGGTCAGCTACCGCTGGTGCAGGCGTTGCGTGAGGGTGGCGACGACGGCAAGCCGATCGCCGCGGTGGCTCCCGAGAGCGAACTCGGTCGCGCGTTCCACGAGATCGCGCGCAAGATCGCCGAGGACAACAAGCCCCGCAAGAAGTTCCTGCGCGCGTTGCGCGTGAACTAGTCGTTCCAGAATCGCTGCTCGCGGAACGGGTCCGCGTACATGTGATAGCCGTTGCGTTCCCAGAAACCGGGGGCATCCGCCGAACGCAGTTCCAGACCGCGCACCCACTTCGCGCTCTTCCAGAAGTACAGATGTGGGATGACGATGCGCACCGGGCCCCCGTGCTCAGCCGTGATCTCTTCGCCCTCGAACGCGTACGCCACCAACGCCTCGTCGGTGGTGATGTCGGCCAAGGGAACATTGGTGGTGTAACCGAACTCGGCGTGCTCCATCACGTGGGTGGCTTCGGGCTTCGACCCGGCCATGGCGAACAGATCGCGCACGCGCACGCCGGTCCAGGTGGTGTCGAACTTGCTCCACTTGGTGACGCAATGAATGTCGTAGGTGAGAGTGACCGACGGCAGCGCTTTCAACTCGTCCAAACCCAGAACGAATGGCGAGTCCACCAGACCACCGATGGACAGATTCCATTCACCCGGCGCGTAACTGGGGATGTCTCCCACGTGAAGAACGGGGAAACGATCGGTGAGGTACTGGCCCGGAGGCAAGCGCGACTGGTCGAAACCCTTCGCCTTCAGTTCCTGGCGATTCCGCTCGAAGAAACTCATGTCGCAAGTCTGACGCACGAACGACGTTGATGCACCGCCGAAGGTCGGTAGTTTCTGGTGCGTGACGACGACCTCCACGGTGTACCTCGTCCGCCACGCCAAGGCCGGCGATCGCTCGTCGTGGAACGGCGACGACCGCCTGCGCCCCCTCACCGGCAAGGGTCGACGCCAGGCGGTCAAGGTGTGCGACCGGCTGTTCCCGCTGGTGTCGATCCACTCCACGGCACTTTTGATCTCGAGCCCCTACACGCGTTGCCTGCAGACGCTCGAACCACTCGCCGCCCGGCTGCGTTCGACGGTCAGCGGAGATGACCGCTTGGCCGAGGGGTACGACCGCGACGGAGCACTCCAGTTGATCGCCTCGGTTCCCAACGGTTCGGTGCTGTGCAGCCACGGTGACGTGATCCCCGACGTGATGGCGGCACTGCAGCGTCGCACCACCGAGATCATCGGTGCACCCGATTGGCGAAAGGGTTCCGTCTGGGTGTTGGCGCGTCACGGTGACGAGGTCGTCGAGGCCTCGTGCTGGGCCCCGCCCACCGACGACTGAGCGTCAGGGCGCAACGGTCGTCGTGCCGGTGATGGCCTCGTCGACCTGATCGGCCAGACCCTCCACCAACGTCGCCACTTCGGCGGGCGGATTCGATTCCAGACACGCGTCGATCTCGGGCTCGGCCGCTTGCGCATCGTCGAGGAAGCGGAAGAACGTGATGCCGAGAAAGCAATGCGCGTCGGGATACGTGGAATCGGCGATGGTCGCCTGTCGCATCAACACCAGTCCGGACTCCAGACGTTCGGCCGCTCGCGCCTGGTCCGTCTCCTGGGTGGCCGACAGCACGCTGAACCATCCGAAATACGTGAGGGCCTCGATGTTGTCGGGTTCGATCGCCAGCACGCGCGAATACAGATCCAGCACCGCGGGGATGTCGGACATTCCCATCGACCGGGCCTGCACCAGCAGCGAACTCACGTTGCTGTCGTCGATGGTGCCGGTCATCACCTGTCCGTCGCGTCGCTCGCCGCTGTTGCTCGCCACCAGCACCCCGCTCACCACCGCCAGCACCAACACGGAGACCGCCCAGGCGATGTTGCGCGGCCGGCGCGCACCGCTCTTGGTGGCCGGTGTCGCGTCGAGTTCGGCGATCAGTCGCGCCGCGCGCGCGGTGTAAGAGTCCTTGAGCGCGACGTAGTCGTGCTCGTCGACGTCACCGGCGACGTGTTCGCGTTCGAGGTCGGCCAACGAATCGAACAGGAATCGCTTCTCCTCCTCGATTCGCTCGCGCTTGCTCACGTCGAGGGCTCCGAGTCGCGCATGGCTTTCTCCACCAGCGAGCGCTCGTCGTCCGTGGGCACGAGGGCGCCCTCGTCGCGCCAACGGCGGAACACGAACGCCAACACCGCGATGGCCAGGACCGCGGCGACCACCGGCACGATCCAGATGACCGCTTCCAGACCCTCGGCGTCGGGGACGAGCCGCAGATCGGCTTCGTAGCTGTCGTCGATGGTGGCCACGATCTGGTCGTCGCTCGCTTGGCCGGCCGCCACCTGACGCGCGATCTCCTGACGAATCGCCTGCGACGCCGAGCCCCGCGACTCGTACACGCTCTCACCGTCGCACGTGGGACAGGCCAGACGTTGGGCGATGGCGTCGATGCGTTCCTCGGCGGTGGACGGACCGGAATTCCGCCCGATGCCAATGGCCAACATCACGACGGTCACCACCAGCAGCACCAGCCACGAGGGCCAACGCTTGATCACACGATTGAAGGACGAGGAGCTCATCGCGCGGGCTCCGCCGACATCGAGGCGATCGCCTCGCCCAACAATTCGGCCGTCACCTGTCCGGTGAAGCGCTGCGCCACCACTCCCGTGGGACTGATCAACCAGGTCTCGGGCACCTTGGCCACGCCGAAGTCCACCGAGATGCTGGCATCGTCGTCGCGCACGATCGGCCAACCACCACCCTGCTGTTCGAAGAACGCCCGCACCGCGTCCTCGTCGTCGTCGTTCACGATGGTGTACAGCTCGGCGCCCGTGCCCCCGAGAGCCAACTGCGTCTCGTGGAATTTCACCAATTCGGGATGCTCGCGCTTGCACGGCACGCACGTGGAATTGAAGAAGTTCAGCACCACCCATGAACCGCGACGACGCGACAGATCGAATGTTTCACCGTCGTAGGTGGTGCTCGACACCTCGGGAGCCGGTTTCATCAGGAGCGGGGTGTCGGTGGTGGTGACGTCCTTGTTGAAGGCCACCACCAACAAGGCGACGAAGAAGACAGCCACCGCGATGGCGCCCACCGCCACCGTGCGCGCCACGGACGATCGACGCTCAGACACGGGTCACCTCGGCGAGTCCGTCGGACACCGGTGCGGTCGGGCGACGCCGCGATCCCGGGAACGCCGACAGAACGGTGCCCAACGCCATCAGACCTCCACCTATCCACAGCCACAGGATCAACGGCTTGATGAGCACCTTGATGCGCGCGGTGGTGTCGTCGGGACGCACCGTTCCCTCGAGGGTGAGGTAGATGTCGTGGCGGGCACCGGTCTTCACGCTCGGTGTTCCGATGTCCATTCCCTGCTTGACGTACTTGCTGCGTCGGGGTTCGTACACGGGACCGTCGTCGATACGAACCGCGGCCACCACGCTGGTCTTCACCTCGTCGGCTTCCAATGACAGTCCCTCGAACTCGAAGGAATGGCCGGCGAACTCCACGCGCTCGCCCACTTCCAGCACGAACTCCTGTGACCGCGTGTACGCACCACTGGCGGCCAAGGCCACCGCGATGACGATCACGCCGAGGTGAACGATCATGCCACCGTTGGCCCGGCCCACGAAGCCCCGCCAACCCTGACGACGGGTCGCCAACGTCACCTGACGCAACGCGGCACCGGCGGCGAATCCACCCAGTGCGAACGCCGACAAAGGAGCCCAGCCGCCCGATCCCGTGGCGACGGCGAAGGCCAGAGCACCGACACCACAGACCGCCGGCCAGAACAGTCGATCGCGCAACACTTCCTGACTGGCCTTGCGCCATGGCAGCACCGGGGCCACGGCCATCAGGAACAGCAGGGTCAGGCCGATCGGTTTGGTCATGCGGTCGAAGAACGGTGAGCCCACCACCAACCGTCGATCATCGAGCACCTCGACGACGAGCGGGAAGACGGTGCCCAACAGCACGACGAACGCGAAGATGCTGAAGACGACGTTGTTGGCCAGGAACGCCCCCTCGCGACTGAACGGGGAGTCGATGGATCCCGGCGAACGGAGTCGTTCACCACGCCAACCGATGAGGATCACCGACGACAGAACCACGATGGCGAAGAAAGCCAGCAGCCACGGGCCCACACTGCCCTCGCTGAACGCGTGCACGCTGTTGATCACGCCGGAACGCGTGAGGAACGTGCCCAGGATCGTGAGGCTGAACGTGGCCACCACCAACGACAGGTTCCAGACCCTCAACATGCCGCGGCGTTCCTGCACCAAGACCGAATGCAGATACGCGGTGCCGGTGAGCCACGGAAGGAAACTGGCGTTCTCCACCGGGTCCCACACCCAGACGCCACCCCAACCGAGCACCTCGTAGCTCCACCAGCTGCCCAGGATGATTCCGATGGTGAGAAATCCCCACGAGTACAAGGTCCAACGCCGAGTCTCGAGCAACCATCCCTCGCCCACGCGGCCCGTCACCAACGCCGCCATGGCGAACGCGAACGGCACGGTGAAGCCGACGTAGCCGATGTAGAGGATCGGCGGATGGAACAACACGAGGATGTGGTTCTGCAGCAACGGGTTGGGTCCGGGGCCGTCGGTGACGCCAACCGGGCCGGTGACGAAAGGATTGGCCGGCCCGAACGCCAGCAGGAAGAAGAACAGGCCCACCGCGAACATGAACACCATGGCCCAGGCCAGCAGTTCGTCGCCCACGCGCTCACGGAACTTGCGGGCCACGGCGGCGATGAAACCCGCGAGCACCAGTATCCACAACAAGATCGAGCCTTCGAGAGCGCTCCACAAGGTGGTGACGTTGTACAGGAACGGCGTGTCGCGCGACCCATGTTCTTGCACGTACAACAACGAGAAGTCACGGGTGATCAACGCGCGTTCCATCACGAGGAACGCCACGAGGGCGGCGAAGAACACCACGTAGGCGTAACGGATCGACGACTTCAACGCCTTGAGATCGTGGCGACGCACACCGGTGATCGTGATCGCGATTCCGGCGATGCAGGTGAGAACACCGAGAAGGATCGCCCCGCGTCCGACGGCGGCGTTCAGGCTGACTGCGAGCACTCGGCGTCCTCCGGCTCGTCCACCCGATCGGGGTTCTCCGCTTCGTACTCGTTGGAATGCCTCACCTCGATGCGATCACCCAGGAAAGTTCCGTCCTTCAACACGCCGTGCACCACGACCGGGATGCACTCCTTGAAGATGCCGCCCGGATCGCCGTCGTAACGAACGGGAATGGTCTCGCCGTTGAACGACACGTCGAACACCGTGACGGTGCCGTCATCGGCCACCGATCCCGCGTCGACCACGCCCTGCACGCGCAGGCGACGGCCGGCGTCGCAACCGTCTTTCTGACCGATCTCGTCCACGTTGCAGTAGTAGTCGACCGCCGAGGTGAGGAACTTGGTGATCACCACGAAACCGGCACCCACGACCACCAACAAAACCGCGATGGCACCCCACGGTCGGCGCTTGCGCGACGGAACGGCGGGAGTGGAACGGGGACTCAGATCGATGCCGGATTCGGCGTCGTCCGAGGAACCGATTCGCTGCGGATCTTCGGTCACGTCCACGGCCTTTGCTCACGCGGAACCTCGCGCCCGGCACGTCGGGAGCGTCGCACCACCGAAGCCACGTACAAGGAGATCGAGCCGAACGTCACGAGGTAGCTGCCGAGGATGAAGCCGAGATCGTCCATCAGACCGCCGCCTCGGCTCGTCGGGCCGCCAGTGCGGCGTCGAGTCCGGTGTCCTCGACCATGTCCTGCAGGGCCAACGCGCGTTGACGGTGCAGAACCAACCACACGTACATGAGGGTGAAGACAACGACACCCAAGAAGAGGCTGAACAACATCAGCCCGTCCATGGTGACATCGGTGCCCCGACCAGCGACGCTGGCCTCTTGATGGAGCGTGTTCCAGAGTCGGACCGAGAAGTGCACCAGGGGGATCTCGAGCACGGCCAGGAGTGCCAGCACCGCGCTGCGGCGGGCGCGTTGATGATGCGAGCCGCCCAGTCCGCGCACCGCGAGATACCCCACATAAGTGACGAACAGGAACGCCGTGGTGGTGAGGCGGGCGTCCCACGTCCAATACGTTCCCCAGGTGATGCGACCCCACAGACTGCCCGTCACCAACGAGATTCCCATGAAGAGCACGCCGACCTCAGCCGAAGCACCGGCGAAGCGGTCCCAGGTGAGCGAGCGTGTGCGCTTCCAGAGATAGGCGGCCGACGACACACCCGTGACGATGAACGCGAGATAGGCCAACCAGGCCCCGGGCACGTGGGCGTACATGATGCGGACCGACTCACCCTGGTTCACGTCGGCCGGTGAGACGAAGAGGCCCAGAATGACGAGCAAGACGATTCCGAGCAGGGTGACGATCCCGAGCCCACGGGTGAAAGAAGTGCCGGTGACATTGCGTTCGGATGTCGTCGTCATCTTTCCTCCTCGCTTGTCGCGAACGACACCCACAGGTGTCACGTCATTTTCGTCCCGTCATTCGTCGAGCAGTGAGCCGAACGCGATCGCACCCGTCACACTGAACAACACGGCGAACACCACCAGTAAACCCAGCCAGGGCCAGCCTTCACTGACGGCGATTCCATTCGTGCCGAAGGCCGATTCGGTGGCCCGGGTCGCCCCGATCAGCACGGGTGCCACCACCGGAAGAACGAGCAGCGGAAGCAACGTTTCGCGACCCTTGGCCCCAGCGGAGAGACCTCCGTACAGGGTACCCACCGCCGCCAATCCGCCGGTAGCGGCCAACGCCGTGGTGACCAACAGCACTCCCCCTTGCCCCGAGATGTCGGCCCGGTACAGAACGACCGCCGCCGCCACCAGCACCACCACCAGCACCAGCAACTGCGCCATCAGAGCCAGTGCCTTACCGAGGAAGATGCCCGCACTCGGCGCACCCGAGGTGCGCAGTTGGTCGAGAGCACCGTCGGCGCTCTCCACCGCGAACGAGCGGGCGATCACGAACAGGGTGCTGAACAAGGTGGCCAGCCACACCAGACCCGGTGCCACCCGCTCCAACACGGCGTCGCTGTCGAGGGCGAAGGCGAACATCACCATCACGATGAGGGCGAAGGGAAGCACTTGATTCGTGAGCACCCGACCCCGCCGTTCGATGCGCAGGTCCTTGATCGCGATCAATCGAGCCGTGGCTCGCACCGACGCGAAAGCGCGACGCGTCTCGCTCATGAGGTCGCTCCGAGATCTCGCACTTGACCGGCCACCACTTCCACTTGTCGCGTCGCCAACGTGCCCGCGCGTTCCAGCTCGTGACTGGCCACCATGATGGTCGCGCCCGCCCGTGCCGCCTGACGAAGAACCTCGTCCAACTCGTCGCGCCCAGAGGCATCGAGCCCGGCGTGTGGTTCGTCGAGAAGCCACAACTCGGCGCGACGAGCCACCAAGGCCGCCAGAGCCGTTCGTCGTCGCTGTCCCGCCGACAGACGGGAGACCTGGACATCGGCGAGACGACCGTCGAGAGCCATGCGCTTCAACGCGGCGGCGATCTCGGCATCGGATGCCCCGACCGTGCGACCCCAGAACGCCACGTTTTCCGTCACCGTGAGGTCGGGGTACAGCCCGTTGGCGTGACCCAGCAATCCGACGCGATGACGCACCGACCAACGATCGGTCGACAGGTCGTGTCCGAGCACCCGGCCTCGACCACGTTCGAGTTCGATCAGACCGGCACACAAACGCAGCAACGTCGTCTTGCCGGCGCCATTCGGTCCGCGCAGCAGAACGATTTCACCTCGTTGCACCGTGAGGTTGGCCCCGGCCAACACCGGAAACGCTCCGAGCACCGCGACGGCGTCGCTCAGTTCCACGGGAAGATCGAGCGCCATGCCCCCTCGACGCTACCTTGCCCGCCGGTCACGGCGAGGGGGTCGCCGATAGCGTCCGGTGCGTGGCTGACGACGATTTCGGGACGAACCTCGAGCCGCCCGAGGACTACGACCCGTTCGGCATCTCCAAGCCCATTCCCCGCGTGGAACCGACCGGTCCGATCGAACCACTTCTGGATGCGGCGATCCATCCCGTCGACGCCTCCACGGAGCCACACGTGAAGATTCCCTACTGGGATCGACCCAAACAGCCACGCGATTGGTACTGGTTCCTCGGTCGTCTCGGAAGCGGCCTCATCATCCTCGGTCTGCTGATGTTCCTGTTCGTCGGCTACCAGTTGTGGGGCACCGGCATCGAGGAAGCGCAATCGCAGAACCGGCTCGAGGACACATTCGCCGAACTCGTCGCCAGTGTGGACTCGTCCGCGGAACCGAGCCCCGACACCACGATTCCGGACGTCTCGACCACCAGTGTCGCTCCCACCACCGCCGAACCCGGGCCCACCGATACGCGCGAGCCGATCGCCATCGTCGAAGGCGACCCCGTCGCCATCATCGAACTGCCCACCATCGGCGTGAAGAAGTTCGTGGTGGCCGGAGTGCAGACCGCTGACCTGAAAAAGGGTCCGGGCCACTATCCCGACACGCCGTTCCCCGGCGAACTGGGCAACGCCGCCATCGCCGGTCACCGCACCACGTACGGCGAACCCTTCCGACAGTTGGACGAACTCGAACTGGGTGACGTGATCGAGGTCACCGATTTGTTCGGACGCGAGTTCGTGTACCGGGTCACCGGAACCCAGATCGTCGGACCCTCCGATTCGTGGGTGGTGGCCACCACCGATCCCACGCGCGCCGTGCTGACACTCACCACGTGTCACCCCGAGTTCTCGGCCCGGCAACGCCTGATCGTGTCGGCCGAGCTGGACACCTCCATCAGCACGCCGGTGGATCGGCCCGCGGCGGTGTATCCGTCGAAGGATTCATCCACCCTGGTCACCACCACGATTCCCGAGCCCACATCCACCGTGTCGCCGGCGTCCTCCACCACCATCGCCGACACCACGTTGGCGCCCACCACCACCGTTCCCATCATCACCGACATCGAGGTGGAGGCCGACGTCTTCGAGAACGGTTGGTTCTCCGATGGTGCCGCCTGGCCCCACGTGCTGGTCTGGATCGCCCTCGAGCTCCTCGTCGTGTGGGGCGCGTGGCGGGTGGCCAAGCGTTTCCGCAATCGCCTCATCGGGGCCGCCGTTGGCTTCGTGCCGTTCCTCGTCGTTCTGTACTTCGTCTTCCAGAACGTCAACCGGTTGCTGCCTCCGAACCTCTGACGCGTTCGCTCAGGCGCGGTTCAACAAATCCGAACAGAAGGCCGCGGTTCCCGACACCAACGCGTGCGGCGCCTCCCACGGAACGAAGTGTCCGCAATCGCGCAACAAGAACGGGCCCACGTGCCGGCCGAAGATAACCGCCGCCATACGGTCGAACGCCGGATAGATCACGTGGTCCGACGGTCCGTGCATCACCAACGTGGGGGTGACGTCGTTGCGGCCCATCACCGTGGGCTCGGGTCGCTTGGACGCGTCGAACGCGCTCTCGTAGGCGCCGAACGAGTCACGCAACGTGTCGGCGTCGGCGAACGGTTCGGTGTGGAAATCCACGTCGGCCGGCGAGAACGTGCCCGGATGGGCCCAGAAGCGACTGGTGTAGAACGTCGAGACGTAGGCGCGGCGAGCGACCGGTGTGGAAAGCTCCTGCATCAAACGATCGGCATCGGTGCCCTGACGGATGAAGTAGTCGGCCGACTCGCGCGGCGCGCGCGTGCCCGGCATGTCGGCCATGCGTTCCTTGTCGTAGGGCAACGGCGAGTTGAACAGCACCATGCGGTCGACGAAGTCCGGATAGCGCAGGGCCATGTCCTGGATGACCGGTCCACCCAGGTCACCGCCCAGCACGACCACCTTGTCGTAGCCCAAGTGGTCGTGCACCAACGCGAACAGATCGCGGGCGTGCGACACGGTGTCGTACCTGCCGTCGGGCGCCGAGGCGCTGTCGCCGAAGCCCCGTAGGTCGGGCACGATCACGTCGAATCCGGCAGCGACGAACGGTTCGATCACCTTCCAGAAGATGCGCTTGCTCTCGGGCCACCCGTGCACGCACAACAACGCCACCCGCTCGCCGGTGACGCCGGCCGTCTCGTGCACGAAGGCCTGCTCGAAACCGCGCGGTGCGGCGCGCTTCGTCTCGAATCGATTCGGATCGATGCTCACATTGCCACGGTACCCGTAGCCTTTCGCCATGGACGCACGGGAATTCCGCGAGAACGGCCACGCCGTGATCGAGCTGATCGCGAGCTATCTCGAGACCATCGGCGAGCGTCCCGTCACCGCCGACGTGGCACCCGGTGACGTGCGGGCGCGACTACCCGAGCACCCGCCCACCGCACCCGAGCCGTTCGACGCGGTGCTTCGCGACGTGGTCGACATCGTGATTCCCGGGCTCACGCACTGGCAGCACCCGAACTTCTTCGCCTTCTTTCCCGGCAACTCGTCGTACCCCTCGATCCTGGCGGACCTCTTGACCGCCGGCCTCGGTGTGCAGGGCATGAGTTGGCTGTCCAGTCCGGCCTGCACCGAGGTGGAGACGCTGATGATGGACTGGATGCGGGAACTGCTGGGTCTACCCGAGCGTTTCCACAGCAGCTCCGCCAACGGTGGTGGCGTCATCCAGGGTTCGGCGAGCGAGGCCACGTTGTCATCCATTCTCGCGGCGCGTTGGAAGCGCACCGACGGTCGGGTGAACACCGACGGTGACACGTCGAAGTTGATCGCCTATTGCACGTCACAGGCGCACAGCAGCATCGAGAAGGGTCTGCGCATCGCCGGCATCGGCACTGACAACATCCGCATCGTCCCCCACGACGACAACTTCGCCATGGACGTCGACGCGCTACGCGCGATGGTGGAGGACGACGACCAACGCGGCCTCATGCCGTTCTGGGTGTGCAGCACGCACGGCACCACCTCGTCGGGCGCTTTCGATCCCACCACCGAGATCGCCGCCGTGGCACGCGAGCATCGGATGTGGCTGCACGTGGATGCCGCCATGCACGGCATCGCTGCTCTCGAGCCCTCGTTGCGATGGGTGAACGACGGGCTGGAACTCGCCGACAGCTACTGCACCAACCCGCACAAGTGGATGGGCGTCAACTTCGACTGCGACTTGTTCTGGACCGCCGACCGCGTCGCACTATTGGGCGCGCTCAGCATCCTGCCCGAGTACCTACGCTCGGCGGCCGCGCAATCCGGCGCGGCCATCGACTATCGCGACTGGCAGATTCCGCTCGGTCGTCGTTTCCGTTCGTTGAAGTTGTGGTTCGCCATCCGCACCGATGGCACCGACGTGTTCCGGCCGCTGATTCAAAGCCACGTCGACATGACCCAGCGCCTGGCCACGTTGGTGGCCGCCGACCCGCGCTTCGAGATCGTGGCTCCGCACCCGCTCAATCTGGTGTGCCTGCGTCTGCGGGGCGACTCCCCCGAGCACGGTGACACCCTCACCGACGCCCTCATCGACTCGGCCAATGCCACGCGCCAGGTCATGTTCACCCGCACGGTGCTGGACGGACGCAGCGTGCTGCGCTTCAGCATCGGCAGTCGCACCACCACCTGGGAACACGTGGAGTCGGCTTGGGGTTTGTTGCGGAACCGGGCGTAGACTCGAGGTGACAATCGAACACACCCCGTGCGGGGTATTGGTGAAAGTCCAAACCGGCGGTACAGCCCGCGAACTCCGGAGGAGCGATCCCCCAGAGCCGACTTGGTGAAATTCCAAGGCCGACGGTCAGAGTCCGGATGGGAGCACGGGTGCGAACCGGCTTGGCCGTGCCATGAGTCGTCCCTCGACGACCATGTCGCGTCCGTTGGTCGTCGTCGTGCCGGCGTTGCCGTCTCCCCGCCCGGGTCGAGACCCCCGACACCACCGACGCAACGACACGAACGACACGGACGACCCCCATGACCACCCCCGACGACACACGCATGAGGCAGGCGATCGACTCCGCGGCGCGTGTTCGTCGCCACACGTCGCCCAACCCGTGGGTGGGGTGCGTCATCGAGTGCGCCGACGGTCGGGTCTTCGTGGGGGCCACCGAACCCCCGGGCGGACGTCATGCCGAAATCGTCGCTCTTCACGCAGCCCGCGACGCCGGCGCCGACACCCGCGGCGCCACCGTCTTCACCACGTTGGAGCCCTGCGGTCACCACGGTCGCACCGGTCCGTGCGCCGAGGCACTGATCGAGGCCGGCGTGGCCCGCGTGGTGACCGCGTTGGAGGATCCCGACGCCAACGTCGCCGGTCGTGGACACGCGATGTTGCAGGAGGCCGGCGTGTCCGTGGACGTCGGCTGTCGGGCCGACGAGGTACACGAACAGCTACTGCCGTATCTGCATCACCGTCGCACCGGAAGGCCCTTCGTGGTGTCGAAGATGGCCGCCAGCATCGATGGTCGCACCGCGGCCGCCGACGGCAGCAGTCGCTGGATCACCGGTGACGCCGCCCGCACCGCGGTGCACGAGTTGCGCGCCGACAGCGACGCCATCGTGGTGGGGGCCGGCACCGTGCGCGCCGACGATCCCGAACTGACCACCCGTCTGGTGGACGGACCGTCGCCGCGTCGCGTGGTGTTGGGCACGGCCCCCGCCGACGCCCGCGTGCATCCGTGCCTGGAATGGGCCGATTCGCTGGAGTCCTTGCTCGATCATCTCGGCGCCGAGGGCGTGCTGCAGGTGCTGGTCGAAGGTGGTGCCACCGTCGCCTCGTCGTTCCACGAGGCCGGTCTGGTGGATCGCCACGTCATTCATCTGGCACCCGCGTTTCTGGGCGCGAGTGGCCGACCCATGTTCGCCGGATCCGGCGCCGCCACCATCGACGACATTCGTCGTGGTCGCCTGGTGTCCACCCGCGTTCTCGGTGACGACATCGAGATCGTCATCGATGCCGTCACCACCGACAATTTCCCCACCACCAAGGAGCCAGCATGAACAGCGAATTTTCCTTCGCCCCGATCGAGGACGTCGTGGCGGCCATCGGCCGCGGCGAGATCGTGGTCATGGTCGACGACGAGGATCGCGAAAACGAAGGCGACCTCATCATGGCGGCGCAGTTCGCCACGCCCGAGAAGATCGCCTTCATCGTGCGCCACACGTCCGGCGTGGTGGTGGCGCCGCTCACCGGTGAACGCTGCGACGACCTGCGCCTGCCGTTGATGGTGGAACACAACACCGAGAGCCATCGCACCGCGTTCACGGTGTCGGTGGACCTGATCGAGGGCACCAGCACCGGTATCTCGGCCGCCGATCGCGCGGCCACGTTGTGCGCCCTGGCCGATCCCACGGTGGGTTTCGCGGCGTTCGCCCGTCCCGGTCACATCTTCCCGTTGCGCGCCCGCGAGGGAGGCGTGCTGAAGCGCGCCGGCCACACCGAGGCCGCCGTGGACCTGGCACGCATGGCCGGGCTCGAGCCCGCCGGCATCATCTGCGAGATCGTCAACGAGGACGGCTCCATGTCTCGCCTGCCGCAGCTGATCGAGTTCAGCCGTCGACACGGACTGTTGCTGTCGAGCATCGCCGAACTCATCAAGTACCGCCGTCGTCACGAGAAGTTGGTGACGCGCATCGGTCAGGCCCAGGTGCCCACCGATTGGGGCACGTTCACCTGCACCGCGTACCGAAGTCATCTCGACGACACCGAGCATCTGGCCTTCAGCATGGGAGACGTCGACGACGGAAACCCCTCGTTGGTTCGCGTGCACAGCGAATGCCTCACCGGTGACGTGTTCAGCAGTCGGCGTTGCGACTGCGGTCCGCAGTTGAACTCGGCCATGTCCCTCATCGCCAAGGAGGGTCGCGGCGTGGTGGTGTACCTGCGCGGACACGAGGGACGTGGCATCGGAATCGGCCACAAGATCCGCGCGTACTCGCTGCAGGACGGCGGCCTCGACACCGTCGACGCCAACACCGAACTGGGACTGCCCGTGGACAGTCGCGAATACGGAATCGGTGCGCAGATCCTGGCCGACTTGGGTGCGAACAAGTTGCGCCTCATCACCAACAACCCCGCCAAGTACGGCGGCCTCGAGGGTTACGGTCTGGAGATCATCGAGCGGGTGGCCCTGAACCCCTTGCCCACCGAGGAGAACCTGAAGTACCTGCAGACCAAGCGCGACCGCATGGGACACCTGTTGGACCTTCCCGAGGCGTCCGCCTGACCCGCACTCGAATCACCCGCACGACATCACCAGCACCTCATCACGGAGATCATCATGACCAGAATCCAAAGTAGCCAGACCATGCCGGAGTCCTTCGACGGATCGGCATTGTCCATCGGGATCGTGTGCGCGCGGTTCAACGATCACATCGTCACCGAGTTGTTGGCCGGCGCGCGTCGCGGCCTCGACCGCTGTCGGGTGAAGGACGCCAACATCGACGTGGTGTGGGTGCCCGGAGCGTTCGAGATTCCGTTGGCCGCCATCACCATGGCCGGTTCGGGCAACTACGACGCCATCATCACCTTGGGTACCGTCATTCGCGGCGACACCGCGCACTTCGAGTTCGTCGCCGGAGAGTGCGCGCGCGGCATTCAGAACGCCCAGTTGGAGACCGGCATCCCGGTGATGTTCGGAGTGCTCACCGTGGACACCAACCAGCAGGCGATCGATCGCTCGGGTCCCGGCATCGACAACAAGGGCGACGAGGCCGCCGTGGGCGCGGTGGAGATGGGGTTGTTGATCAACGCCATCGAGGCCACCTATCCCCCGGCCTGACCGTTCTCACCCGACGCACTCCCACCCCGAATCGGTGTGCCGCAACGATGTCACGCCGGCGAGAGCCGTTGAGAAACTGAGGAAATCATGGGAGCGATCCTGGCCATCCTCGTCGCGGTTGCGAGTTCCCTGACCGCCCCCTCCGTATCGGTGAACGACCCCGCCACCACCGCCGGACGCGTGGAGGTGCTGATGTTCCAGACGCCATTGACCAGCTTCGTGAGCACGTCACGTTCTCCGCGCGGTGTGGATGAAACCCTCGACTGGAGCACCGACCAGTGCTCGGCGCCCCTCGTCGGCAGCACCGGTCGTTCGTTCGACTTCACCGCCGCGTGCCTGCGCCACGACTTCGGATATCGCAACTACAAGTTGCTGGACCAACGCTTCAACTGTCCGAACCGACCGACCAACGGCACGTGCGCCGACGGAACCTGGAACTACGGCCGTTGGTGGAACGCCTCGAACCGCGCACGTCTGGACGCCCAGTTCAAGAAGGACCTGTTCGGGCATTGCGCGTCGCGGTCGGTGTGGGACCGCCCCACCTGTCGCGCCTGGGCCACCACCTTCCACAAGGCGGTGCGAGCCTTCGGCGGCCCCTGACGGGCTTTACCGTGTCGAGACCCGCCGGTACAGGATCGCGTCCGCCGGTTCGTCACCGTCGCGGCATCCGCACTCGACGCGTTCGACCTCCACGAAGCCGGCGCGCTCGGCGGTGCGACGCGAGGCCGTGTTGCCCTCGGCGATGCGCGCGGTGAGCGCACGTACGGAAGAGTCGGTGGCGAGCAACTCGGCCACCAGTGACAGGGTCGATGCCATCACACGAATGCCTCGTCCCCTCGGTGCCAGCCAGTAACCGATCTCGGCGTCACCGTTCTCGTTGACGCCGTGCACGCCGATGACCCCGACCGGAACGCCATCGTGTTCGATCACCCAGCGCTGCCGTTCGAGTTCCGGATGCTCCACGAAGTGGCGAGCGTGATCGCGGGTGTACGGACGCGGCACCAAGGTCCACCGCTGAATGTCGGGGTCTTGGCAGGCCTCGGTGATCCAGTCGATGTCGGATTCGAGAAAGGTCTCGCGCAGCACCACCATGCGTGAATTGTGCCCTACCAGTTCGGAAGATCCAAGTGATTTACGCCGTGCACGCGGCACAACATCTCGTGCAGTATGCGCGCCGTGGCGCCCCACACCGTTTCGTCGTCCAGATGGAAGAAGAACATGGGTCGCTCACCGTCGTCGGCAGCCGGCACCGACCACCACTCCCACGAGAACGTGTCGGGTCGCACGAGTTCGCGCAACGGCACCCAGAACGCCCGCTCCACCTCGTCGT
>SXGQ01120179.1_pt1 | contig 18360 bp, 21 predicted proteins | sample 3178371 | NCBI WGS metagenome assembly SXGQ01 (sample SAMN11356859, study PRJNA531348) | freshwater metagenome | isolation source: freshwater sample F1-20 | place: China: Fuxian Lake, Yuxi | collected 2017-12-25 | reverse complement strand
GGGACTCGGGTAGGCCTCGGTGTGGGTGTGACTGTGCATCACTCCGAGGATCTCGAGTCCGGCATCTTCGGCGGCCCGCTCGGCGCGCAGGTGATCCTTGGGATCGAGGGTGTAGATGCGCGCCGATTGTTCGGTGTTGCGACATGGGAAGAACCGGATGACGCGGTCACCTTGTACCGAGCGTTCGCCGGCCAGGAGGCCACAGGCTTCGAGGGGATACTCGGCCAGCGCGAGAGCGCACATGGCGTCGTGCACTTCGGGCGTCATCACGAGAAACTCCGTCATGCCGGGCACCTGCATCGCCTCACTCACGAGCCGAAGGCTATGACCTCCGTAGCCTGAACCCGTCATGACTCCGCCGGGAACCAAGTTGATCGCCAGCAACCGCAAGGCACGGCACGACTTCTCGATCCTCGACGTCTTCGAGGCCGGCATCGTGCTGCAGGGCAGCGAGGTCAAGAGCCTGCGTGAAGGTCATGTGCAATTGGCCGACGCCTATGCCCGAGTCTCCGACGGAGAGATCTGGTTGGAAGGTGTGCACATCGCGCCGTATCAGTTCGCTCACGGGGTGGGTGCCCATGAGCCGAATCGTGCGCGCAAACTTCTCTTGGGGCGGGACGAAATCGACCGCATCGACGCACGCGTCGGCCAGGAGCGACTCGCCCTCGTGCCCCTCTCGCTGTACTTCAAAGACGGTCGGGCCAAAGTGGAATTGGCTCTCGCCAAGGGCCGCACCAAAGGCGACAAGCGCCAGGCGATCGCCAAGAAGGATGCGGCTCGCGAAATCGCCCGCGAACTCGGGCGTGATCGCAAGGCTGGTTACTAGGAACTCCCAGGCCCACTCGATTTCGGGAAGCACCAACAAGAATTGCCCGATGGCGGGCGCACAGATTCGGACTCGCCCGTCGTTATCCTGACGACAACACCAAAGCTTTGGGGCTGACAGGTTTCGACAGCAGTTCCGATGGCCGGACGTGCGACCCGAGTTGCTCAGACTCGCTAAACGGGGCAACCCAAAGAATTGCCAACCAGCAGTTCGCTCTTGCCGCCTGATCCGTCAGGTGAATGAGAGACATCGTGACCAGAAATGGCGCACGGGGCCGATCCACCGCAGCCCGGCAACAGAAGCGGGGGATGACAGCAGGAAAGACGGCTGACGGCGAGAAAGACCGCTGACCGCACGGAAAGACGTGTCGTGGTCCGCCAGCAATGACGGACAGTCGACCCGCCGGTGAGGTTGCGTCAGCCTCGAAGCGGGAATGGTCGTATCGCGGTCGTTCGTCGCCTGATGGACGGGGGTTCGATTCCCCCCAGCTCCACCAAGGGGTGTTGGCGGGTTTTACCGCCAACACTTGGCGTGAATATGTCGCGGTTCGTGTGAGCGATTAATCGCGCGGATGCTGAACCAGGAACGACCAGATCGCCCGGCTTGCATCGAAGTTCTCGTACGGCGGGCCTACTAATGCGGCGGCCGCTTCGGACGTCGCAGCGTGACCCATCCAGGCGTGACCTGCGCCGGCAACAGTGATCAACCGCACTTCGGTGCCAGACGAACAATTCATCCAGGTCGAAATCTCCACGTCCGAATTGGGCGGGAAGTCCTCGACGCGGGGAGCCGCGTCGCAGTCGGACAACTCGGCGAGGGTCTTCACAGCCTCGCGACCCGACCGGAACTCGACACCCGACACACCTGTGCCCACTCCCCCGTCGATCGGGTGGTTCGTGTCGGCGAGGCCATGAATGTGAATCACCGATACCGGCTTCGTCATCCGGCATTCGTCGATCCCGAGACTTCCCGCCTGCACACCGATCGCTGCGATCCGGTCGGATAAGTCGCAGGCCAAGCGATACGCCATGATCGCACCGTTGGAGTGCCCGGCGACGAAGATTCGTCTTGCGTCGACTTCGAATCGTTCGGAAAAGACATCCAGCAGGAACCTCACGTACCCGACATCGTCCACTCCCTGACGGGCTGCAGGCCCACAGCAGTAGCCGCCGTTCCACGTCTGGAGTCCTGGTCGGTCGGGTACCGCCCTGATTCCGTCCGGGTACACGACGATGAAACCGTTCGCTTCGGCAAGTTCGTCGAAACCGGAGTTCGCCGCGAATTGGCCCGATGACCCGAGTCCCCCGTGAAGTGCGATCAATAGCGCGGTCGGTTCATCGGCTCGCAGTGTCGTCGGAACGTAGGCGCGAAAATGACGCCTCCGGCCGTCTGGTGTATCGATCCATTCCTCTCTCACCGTCCCCACGGCCGCAGTCCCCGGCTTCACGGACGCGTACAGATCTGAGATCACTGGCGCTGCTGTGGAGGGAGCAACGGTGGTTGGCTCGACCACTGATGACGTTTGCACGATGGATGACACGGTCGACATCGACGACCCGTGTGCCGTCGCCGACTCCGATTCGAGCGACGTGATCGTGCCCGAACCATTGTCTCCACGACAACCACCCACTCCCATGGTCGTGCACAACCCGACCACGAGAAATCTCGCTGTCCGAGTACGGGAACGGAGCTTCATGGACGTCGATATCTCGATTGATCAATTACTCCAACGACCGTCATCACCCGAATTGTCCCACAGTTCACCATCCGACTCGACCTCGCCACCAAGTGCACGTGAGCGGGACGAATCAACCCACTACCTTTATCGGGCGTTACGAAGAAAGGGGCGAGGCTCATGAAGGTTGGCTATGTGGTGCTCTACGTCGACAACGCCGAGGAGTGTCAGCGATTCTGGACCGAACGAGTTGGCATGATCGAGAAGAGCCGCCAACCGGCCGGAGAGGTCTCGGTGATCAAGGTCGGATTCGCCGATCAGGACTTCGATTTCGAACTGGTCCCTCTCGCCTTGATGCAGAACAACCCGGATGGGCTCGATCTGGCCACGCCATCGATCGCGTTCCGCGTGAGTGATCTTGCGCAGGCCCGCGCTGACTTGGTGGCCCGTGGAGTGCAGGCGACCGAGGTGGGTGAACATTCCGGCACGGCTTCGTTCGCTTTCCCCGACAACGAAGGCCGCTGGTTCGCGGTGATCCGAGGCTGAAATTCCGCGATCGCCGATCAGGCGAGAACCGCCGCTCAACACCGCTGACTCAGAGCTGACCGAGCACCAGCCCCGCCAATGCGGCGTGGTAAGTCACCATGATCCCGACCGAATGCCAGGCACGAGCGCGAACGAAGCGCGACTCGGCGATGAGCGAATCCGAGACCATGAACACGACTGCACCGGCAATCGAGATCGGGGATCCACTCGCAATCGATCCCACCGCCATGGCCGTGATCACGACCATGTACACGACGACCGGGACGACGAGATCTCGGTGTTCGGTTCGCCGCAACGCCCCCACGTATCGACGAGCAAGTCCGGCGGCCACGGGAATGGCGATCACGAGTCCCACGAGCAGGCGACCCGATTCGACGTCGGCCGATAGGAAAGAGACGGTGAGGAGAACCTGAGCGACGGCAAAGGACCCGAGGCCCGGAACGAACGAATCGCGCGGAAGCATCAAGAAGACGTCACCGAGAATGCAGGACACGAGCGCGACCAAGTGCCATGTTCGGGGTGCACCGTGCACCACGTCGAGGGAAGCCGCGGTGGCGAGGAATGCCGCGGTCGCCATTGGCTTGGCGACGTACTCGAGGCGAGAGGAATTGCGCGCCACTGCGAACCAATCGATCACCGAAGCCACGAGAGCGATCGAGAGAAACGTCGTCGACGCGGAATTCACGTATGCATCATCTCACCGTCGCCAACCGAGGTGGGGTATTCACAGCACTCGGTCAAACACATCGTCCATGTGACCGGAGTATGGTTTGCACATGACCGATGCCTTCCCTCCGCCCCCTTCGTCGATGCCCGTTCAGCCGATGGGTGCACAATCCGACGCTCAACTCGCTTCCGCCGGCCTCCGAATCGGTGCCGCTCTACTCGACGGACTTCTTGTCGTCGTCACCCTCGGTATCGGTTGGCTCATCTGGAGCATCGTCCTCTGGAAGCAATCCACCTCGCCGGCCAAGAAGATGCTTCACATGACGATCCTCGATGCCAACACCGGTCAACCCGCGTCGATGAAGCAGATGGTTCTGCGCGAAGTCCTCGGCAAGTTGGTGCTTGGTGCCGTGACCGGATTCATTTCCCTCGTCTCGGCGATCATGCTCTTCGTGACCCCGCGCCGACAGGTCGTGTGGGACTACATCGGCACCACGGTCGTCATCCGGCACGCGTCGTAGCCGATTTCTGGCGCGAGATCTTCACCCATACGGCGAATCTTCATCACCAGAACCACGGGGTCAGATGATCTCGCGGGCGGCGGAGTTGGCGGCGGCAGCGCCCATCGTTCGCCGCATCATCAACAATCCGTCGATCCGCGCCATGATCGCCAGCGCCCGATGACGACGAATCTCGGCACGACTTCCCTTCACACGCTCGGCCAGCCAGTCGGCCCAACCGTTCATGAGCGACCCGACGAGTTCCGTGTACGGCGAATGACCCGCGCTCGCCATGCCGATCATCTCGAAGAAGAGTGAGAAGATCCGGTCGCTTCGTTTCGTGGCCAACACCGGCCACGCGACCGCCAAGAGTTCACTCGCATCTCGCGGCCGGTCCCCGAAGGCGCTCTCGAGCAAAGATTGCAGTTCGGCGCCGAGTCGCATCGCGACCGCAGTGATCAGATCGGTCTTGGTCGGGAAGTAATACACGACCATCCGGTCGCTGGCGCCCAGTCTCTCCCCCACCCGGGCGAAGGTGAGCCCCGCCATTCCGGCGTCGAGGGCCGTGGCCACGGCGGCCTCGAGCACCTCTTCGGCCGTGTAGCGATGACCCACGCCCTTGACTGTAGCGAGCACTTCAATTACCTTGTTTTGTAGTGACTACTACAACCGTTCCGACCAAGAGCCGGCTGGCTCACCACCTTCCGCTCCTCGTCACCGGCGCCATCGCCGCGCTGGGCGTGGCGCTGATCTACCGACTGGTACCCGACGATTTCCCCGACTCACTCGGCGGGCGACTCGTCCTCTTTGCCGTCGCCCTCGTGACCGGCCCGGTTTTCGTGGTCGTCATCCGTTGGTTCGCCTCGCGCATCGAGAGCCCGCTTCACCGACCGACCACCGTTGCCACCGTGGGTGCACTCGTGTTCGATTCGCTCATGACCGGTTTCGCGCCACAGTTCTACGGGCACCACGGCGCCGCGTCCACGGTGGTCATCGCTTCCATCGTCTTCGGTGCGGTCTCGATCATCGTGTCCGAATTCCTGATGTCCGAGAGAAAGTGACCGATCCATGTCGACCGATCCGATGACCGTGGTGCAGTCCTTCATGAAGTCGATGGAGAAGCTCGACTACGACAATGCACTCGAGTGGGTCCACGACGACGTCGTGTACACGAACTTTCCCCTCGGCCTCGAGGCCGGGACGGTGATCGGGCCCGCCGGTATCCGCGCGGTTCTCGAACCTTTCTTTGCTCCGACATTGACCAATGAATGGATCATCAAGTCATCGGCTGTCGCCGGCAACACCGTGTTTCTCGAACGCGTCGATCGACATGAGTTCCCCGGTGGCTGGGCCGAGTTGCCCGTGGTCGGAATATTCGAGGTCCGCGACGGTCTCATCGCGTCGTGGCGCGAATACTTCGATTGGGCGACCATCACCAACGGCATCGCCGCCGTCAGCTGACCCGTCGACACCCCAACGATTCACCGAATCAGCGGGAATCTGGCGCGAGATCTTCACCCATACGGTGAATTTTCATCACCAGAACCACGGGGGGTGAGGGCTCGGGGAAGGTGGAGATCGAAGCGGACCGCGAAGTAGCGGAGAACCACTACGACGGCGATCGGAATCCAGACCTTCACGTCCTCGCGACCATCGGCCGCATCGAGGCCCACGTACACCAACGCCCCGCACAGGCCGGCCACGGCGTACACCTGCCCCACGAGCACCATCGGCCGCCGACTCGTGAGCACATCGCGCACCACGCCACCACCCACACCGGTGATCACACCCATCAGCACCGCCACGAACGCCGACGTACCGGCCTCGAGCGAGATCGAGGTTCCGAGCACCACGAATGCTCCGAGTCCCACGGCATCGGCGGCCAAGTACGGGATGCCCCTGGTGAGTCGGCTCGCTGGACGCACACGAAGCAGCGCGATTCCGATCACTCCCGTGGCCAACCCGACCCACACCGGCCATTCATCGCGCACCCACGTGACCGGCAGATTGCCGATCAACACATCGCGCAAGGTGCCCCCGCCGATCGCCACCACCACGGCCAGCACCAGCGCCCCGAGCCAGTCCATGTCCGATTCGGCGGCCGCCATCACACCCGACGTGGCGAAGGCGATCGTCCCGACGACTGCGATCACGAGGAACACACCGCTTTGGGTCGCGAGGCTGGCGAGCACCCGATGAGCGTACCGACCACCTCGCCAGCACCCCGTAGCATCGACTCGTGCATCTGGTTCCGACCGTCGACATCTCCCGTCCGACCGCCACCTCGCTCGCCGATCTCGATCGAGCGTGCCGAGATCACGGTTTCTTCCTGTTGTCGGGTCACGGCCTCGACGATCTGATCGCGCGCACCTGGCGCGAAACCGCTCGATTCTTCGACGCCGACCGTTCCGTCCGAACCGCGATCATGCGCGACCAGGACAACCCGCTCGGTTACTTCGATCGCGAACTCACCAAGCGCAAGCGCGATCACAAGGAGGTCTTCGACTTCCTCGATCCGGCCCATCCCACGCGCGATCAGATGAATCGCTGGCCCGACGGACTCCCCGGATTCCGGGAGACGATGGTCGAACTCTTCGACGAATTCTCCCTACTCGTCGACCGCACCCTCACCCTCGTTCATGACGCACTCTCGTTGTCGCCCGAGGGCCGAGCCCAGATCGTGAGCGACCGCAACTCGAGCACCATCCGCCTGAACCACTACCCCGTCGGTGATCCGGTTCCCGAGAACGAACGCACGGGCCTCGCCGACCTCGGCGAGACGGCCCTCGGTTATCACACCGACCCGGGCACCATCACGCTTCTGCTTCAGGACGACACCGGCGGCCTCCAGACCGAATCGCTCGACCACGGCTGGATCGACGTACCCCCGGCCAACGGAACGATCGTGGTGAACCTCGGCGACTGCATGCAGGCCTGGACCAACGACCGCTATCGCGCCGCTGTCCACCGCGTGGTTCCGATGACCCGTCAGCGACGTTTCAGTATCCCCTACTTCTCCAATCCCTCGCGTGACGCGATGGTCGAACCGGTCGCCGAACTCTGCGACGGTGCACCCCGGTACCGGGCTTTCGCGTGGCGCGAGTTCATGGCCGCCCGGGCCTACGACAACTTCACCGACCTCGGGGTCGAGGACACGCAGGTCACCGACTTCCGCGTCGGCGCGAACTGACCTTCCCGCATCGAATCGTCCGCACCCGATCGATTCGATCCACCGGCTCTCGGCTAGCGTTTCCGAATCGTGGCTACTGAAACCGCCGGCAACAGTTCGGCGACCGCCTCCGAACACGGATCCGAGGGGCACCACCACACCCAAGTCGGCACCGTCGCTCTCGCTCTAGGAGCCCTCGGCGTGGTCTACGGCGACATCGGAACGAGTCCGCTCTACGCCCTGAAGGAAGCGTTCACCGAGAAGTCGCACGTCATGGCGGTCGACCGCATCAACGTGTTCGGTGTTTGTTCACTCGCCTTCTGGGCGCTCGTTCTCATCATCTCGGTCAAGTACCTGATGTTCGTCATGCGTGCCGACAACCGTGGTGAAGGAGGCATCCTCGCCCTGACCGCGCTCGTGATGCCCGCACGCGGCGAAGGCCAGGCGCGCATCCCGGCCACCGCCAAGGCGGGAATCCTGGTGACCCTCGGCGTGTTCGGAACCTCGCTTCTGTACGGCGACGGAATCATCACGCCGGCGATCTCGGTTCTCTCGGCCGTCGAAGGACTCGAGGAGGTCTCGACGTCATTTAAGGATTGGGTCATCCCGATCGCCATTGCGATCATCGCCGGCCTTTTCCTCGTACAGCGTCGCGGCACCGGCGCGGTGGGCAAGGTGTTCGGCCCGATCATGATGATCTGGTTCGCGACCCTCGCCTTGCTCGGCGTGTCGAAGATCATCGATGCCCCCGAGATCATCCAGTCGATCAATCCGTACCACGCGTATCACTACTTCACCCACCAGACCGGCAAGGCATTCCTCTCGCTCGGCTCCATCTTCCTCGTCGTCACCGGTGGCGAGGCCCTGTACGCCGACATGGGTCACTTCGGGCGCAAGCCCATCACCTACGGCTGGTACGGCATGGTTCTGCCGTCGCTCGTCCTCAACTACTGGGGTCAAGGTGCTTTCCTTCTGAAGCACCCCGAGGACGTCGAGAGCATCTTTTTCCGGATGGTTCCCGAGTCGATCCTCGTGCCCATCGTGATCCTCGCCACGATGGCCACGATCATCGCGTCGCAGGCCTTGATTTCCGGTGTCTTCTCTCTCACCGCCCAAGCCGTGCAGCTCGATTACCTGCCCCGCATCGCCATCCGCCACACCTCGCAGAAGCACTCGGGTCAGATCTACGTGCCTCTCGTGAACTGGATCCTCATGGTCGCCTGCATCGGACTCGTCCTCGGCTTCAGGTCGTCCAGCAATCTCGCGGCTGCTTACGGCATCGCGGTCACCATGACGATGGCTATCACCACCCTGATCTTCTTCCGCGTTCTCGTCGACCGCTGGAACTGGAGTCATTACAAGGCACTGGCGCTCTGCGTCCCGATGCTCGTCATCGAACTCGGCTTCCTCGGCGCCAACGTCGTCAAGATCCCGCACGGCGGCTGGTTCGCCCTGGCCGTCGGTGTGATCCTGATGGTCCAGATGCAGACATGGCGTCGCGGGCGCACCCTCGTGGCCGAACGCATCCACCGCGGCGAACGCCCCATCGAAGAAGTGCTCGACGAAGCCGAAGACATCAAGCGCGTCACCGGCACTGCGGTCTTCATGTTCAAGGATCTCGGCAAGGCCCCGCCGGCCCTCGTGAACAACCTGCGCCACAACAAGGTCCTGCACACCACCACGCTCATCGTCTCGGTGGCCACCTCGCCGGAACCGCGCGTACCGCTCACCGAACGCGCTCACGTCACCAAGATCGCCCCCGGCGTGTTCCAGGTCCAGCTCGAATTCGGTTTCATGGACGAGCCCGATGTCCCCGCCGTGCTCTCGACCATCGAGATGCGGGGCCTCTCCTACGACCCCGACGACGTCACCTACTTCATCGGACGCGAGTCGATCGTGGCCGGCAAGGCTCCCGGCATGAGCCCGCTCGCCGAACAACTCTTCGTGCTCCTCAATCGCGGCGCCGACAGCGCCAGTCGGTTCTTCAATCTCCCGGTCGACCGGGTGTTCGAAGTCGGCTCGCGCGTCGAGATCTGACCCGCGGCCGAGCGATCATTCGCCGTCAGCGACCTTCGGACTCACCCCACATCGTCGTCATGTCGACGACGTTCACCTTCAGGTCGCGGTGCGGAAAGTTCATCGTCCGCAGGAAGAGTCGGGCCTCGTTCAGCCCGGCTTCGGCGGCCACTTCGACCGTCGAGTCACCCTGATCGATCCGGATCTCGTAGCGAAGATTGAAGAAGTCCAGTCGGTGGTCGTAGGTGAAGGTTCCTTCGGGCGTGTAGGCCGACACGAAGATGTCGTGCTCGGCCAATGCGGCCGTGAGTCGACCGCGTTGCCGATCGTCGAGGTCGGAGAATCTCCCGCGCACGGTCACGCGGTACACGCTCACGCGCCGAACACCCGATCGAGTAATCCATGCGCCCGATCACGATGGTCGTCCTCGGCGTCACGCAGATCGGACCACAGCGCGCGCCACTTGTCATCAGCCACGCGGAAGGCTCGGGCGAGTCGCTCCACGATGTCGGCCGTGAACTCGATGTGCGGCTGAACACCCCAGGCCACTCCGACGCTGAACGCGGCATCCGCGTGGGGCATCGAGGCCAGTCGTCGAGCGGATGGTGGAGCCGCGATCGCGTCCTCGTGCCACACCGCCCACGATCCATGAAGTGATTCGTCGGCGACATCGGCGAACGCTCCGAAGGCGCGGTGCGTGCGACCCATGCGAGTCACCGAACCACCGTGAACCCGCGCCAGAACCTGTGCGCCGAAACAGATGCCAAGGAAGGGGCGTCCGGATGCGACCCATTGGGCAACCCACTCGATCTCGTGCTCGGCGGGTGGCGCGCAGAAACCCGCGGCCACGGATGTGGGTGAACCGAGCACGACGAGGGCGTCGGCGTCGGGTATCGCCGGCGTGTCCTCACGGAACACCCGATGAAGGTCGCAACCCCGTGCTTCGATCCAGGTTCCGAGATTGCCGAGCTCGTGGGCGACGTCACGATGAGACAGAACCGCCACCCGCGTCATGGCTCGAGAATAGACAACGATCCGATTTCAGATCGGGTACGTCACGCCGGTGAGGGATTCGCTGATGGCCCAGAGTCGAGTGGCATCGGCATCGTTGCGCGCGCGACGACTCGGGGTTTCGAGCCGGGGCGTGCCGTGGGTCAACCACCGCGGACCGAAGTACTCGCCCCCTCGTGCGGCAGGGTCGACACACGCCCGCACGAGCGCCTCGGCACCTTGTTCGGACGAGCGAATGAGAACACCCGTGAAGTTGCGCATCACGAAGTTGGTGGTGGACGACCCGCTCTTACCGAGTTCGGTGCGCGCCGTTCCGGGATGCGAGCACAGTCCGATCACACCGTTGTCCGCTCGCCGCAGGCGCCGGTCGAGTTCACGGGTGAAGAGAAGGTTGGCGAGTTTGCTCTGGAAGTACGCGCCCCAGCGGCTGTAACGCCGGCGTTCGTACATGAGGTCGTCGAGGTCGACTCGACCGGGTCGGTGTCCCATGCTCGACACGTTCACCACCCGGCCGCCGCCATCACGAACGAGCGCCGGCAGGAGCAAACCGGTCAGGGCGAAGTGGCCGAAGTGGTTGATACCGATCTGTGCTTCGAGACCATCGGGGGTGAGCGTGCGATCGAGAGCCATCACTCCTGCGTTGTTGAGAAGAACGTCGATCGATCGTCCCGATTCGACGACCCGCGACGCGAAAGCGCGCACCGACGCGAGATCACCGAGGTCGAGCGATTCGGTTTCCACACGTCCACGAACTCCCGATTCGCGAATCCGACGGGCAGCGTCCTCGGCCTTGCTCGCGTTTCGGCAGGCCATCACGACGTCGGCGCCGGCGGCCGCCATCTGGCGCGACGCCGCGAAGCCGATGCCACTGTTGGCGCCGGTCACGACCACGGTGCGGCCCGTGAGATCGAACGCGATCCCGACGTCCGGTTCAGCGGCCATGACGAGTCCAGAACGAAACCAGGGCGTCGGCGGCCACGGACGGGTCTTCGAGCATCCACCAGTGACCGCGCTCGGGAAGTTCCACGATCTCGGCTCCGAGACTCGAAGCCACCTCGCGCGCCATGTCCGGAGTCCCCGGATACGGATCGGCGGTCGGAACGATCACTGCTCCACCATCGGTTCGGCCACTGGAGACGAGCCGGGCACCGAGATCGCGCATCGCCGGCTGCGCTGCCGAACGGTACAACGACAGGATGCAGCGACCCATGTCGGCGTCGATGGCCGTGGCCACCGACCGCGCCACATCGGCAGGCATGCCGAGCCCGGAGAAGGCCACGGTCTTCTCGTCGAACGACATCGCGACGAGACCTTCGATCATCGCCTCACCGACTTCGGGCGTCTGCCAACCGAGCGCGGCATCGTGCCATGTGTACTGCGGATGGACGAGCCCACCGCAGTCGGCTGCCCACGTGGCGACGTTGTCGGGTCGCTCCGTGAGGAGTCCGTACACGTGACCGGCACCCCAATCGTGGCCGACCACATCGACGTCCGTTCCGAGGCGATTCACCTCGTCGACGATCCATGCCCGATAGTCGTCCTGGGTGGCCGACCACGTCGTGGCAACCGGAGATCCGAACCCCGGAGGCGACAAGTGAACGATGTTCGAGCAACCGCGTGCGCGAAGCGCGTCGGTGAGCGGGCCCCAAATGGCCGACGTTTCCGGATTGCCGTGCACGAACACTTTGGGTCGATCGAGGGGAGCCATGGCGGACATCACATCGAGTGTCCCACATCGATGACCGGCCGTGACGATCGCTGGTCAGTAGCCTGACGAGACGATGAGTGACCCCCGCCATCGCCCGTTTCTCATCACCGCCGTGATCGCCGTGGCGGTCGCCTGTGTAGCCGTGGCCCTGACGTCGGGCGGAACAGATGGCTCGAATGCCGAGTCCCCAACTCCGACCGAGTCCGTGCCGGCGACGATCGACCCGTCATCATCCCAAGCCCCGGGCGACTCGTCGGCTCCCTCGGCCTCCGATCCCGCCGACACGACGCCGGTCGACGACTCCGATCCCCTGAGCCCGCATCAACAAGATCTGGTGGGGACCGACCCGGCGGCGACCGAGGAGTGCGCTCTGGAGCAACGCAGTCTGAACTCGGCATCCACCGGAAGTGACGTGGTGTGCCTGCAGGAAGCCCTCCGAGAAGCTGGTTACTACTCGGGCTCGATCACCGGCGTGTATGACAACTCGGTGATCGCGGCCGTCCAGAAACTCCAGACCGACCGCGATCTCTTCGTGGACGGCAAGGTCGGTCGTGAAACCGCGCTCTCACTCGGTATCTGGCCCGACGAGGACTCACTCGTCGTTCGCACCCCGCCTCCACCACCCGGTGCGGTCGACCTGCTCGGTTTTCCGTTGTCGTCGGTGGCCTCGAGTGGCCCCGATGCCCCACCGTTGCCCGAGAACTCCGGCAGCGGACGACGGGTCGTGTATTCGCGTGCCGGGCAACGCGTATGGGCCGTCGACGAGAACGACAACGTGATCCGGTCCTGGTTGGTCTCGGGCAGCAAGTACAACAACGAAACGCCCGGAACGCACAAGGTGTACAGCCGTTCCGAAGTTTCGACGGCATGGAATGGCAAGGCTTTTCTGCCCCAGATGATCCGCTGGCTGAAGACCGACATCGGAAACATCGGCTTCCACGCGATCCCGCTGCGCCGCAGCGACAACTCCCCGTACCAGACCGAAGCCGAGCTCGGCAGTCGACTGAGTGGTGGCTGTCAGCGACAGGCCAACGCCGACGCCGATTTCATGTGGGAGTTCGCCCAGATCGGGACCGTGGTCGTCGTCGTCTGACACCCGAGGCACCGTCGACGATGGGACGTGTCGTCAACGACTGGTGTCGATCAGACGCCCCAGCAGATCTTCACCGGCCACCATGTCGTCCCGCTCGGTGTTGCCCAGCGCCGACAGATAACTCACGGCCACGTAATCGGATTCCACGAGTCCACCATCGGTGTCCTCGGGCAAAGCCACCGCATCCCCCCACTGCATGCGCACGTGGAAGGAGCCCTCGTGACCAAGTTTGGGTTCGAGAACGGCACGGCTCATTCGGCGCGGGGGTTCGTGCCCCACTCGCGCAGGTTTCCATCCCTTGATGTCGGCGAGATCCCGGTTGGGCACGTTGAGATTCACGACCACCGGTGTGGATGGCAAGGACGACACGAGTCCTTCCACGAACGATGCGGCCACCGCGGCGGCGGAATCCCACTTCTGTCCGATCAACATCTCGTCCCAGCCCTGACCTTCGACACCGAAGCCGGTCACGGCCTGACTGACCGCCACCCCCGAGACCAACCCGTTGCGCGCGGTGAGAGCCGCGCCCACTGTTCCCGAGTGATACACCGAACGACCGACGTTGACCCCCGGATTGATGCCCGAGACCACCAGATCGAACGGGTCTCCGAAGGCACCGAGACGCGAGAACATCACGCACAGCGCCGGTGGACCGGTGACCGCCCAGGCTTCGTCGATGCCTTCCACCCGGGCGCGGTGGACTTCGGGTTGGATCAGGTGCAGAGCGCCGAGGGCGGCGCCCGCGCCCGAGAATTCGCGGTCCGGAGCGGCGATCACCACGTCGCCGAAGGGACGCATGGCCCGCGCGAGCACGTGCAGACCAATCGAATCGATTCCGTCATCGTTGGTCACGAGGATGCGCATGCACCCATCGTTGCCGATCGCGACCCCCGATTCGGTATCGCGAAGGTGAACGATCGCCTATTTGCCGGTGAACCGCGCCGGTCGGCGCTCGAGGAACGCAGCCACACCCTCACGGTGGTCGTCACTCTTGAAACTCGCGGCCATCGCCGTGGTGTGCCGCACCATGTGCTCGCCCACCGACGCCGTGAGGCCCTCGTACGTCAGTTGTTTGATGAGACGGTGCGAATGAGGCGAACCCGCGGCGACCCGGGCCGCGAGTTCGTGGGCGCGGTCTAGAAGATCGGCCGACTCGACCACGTCGAGCAGGTAACCGAGGCGCAGGGCTTCGGCGGCGTCGATCATGTCGCCGGTGTAGGTCAGACGCAGCGCGTTCTGCAGACCGATGATGCGCGGCAACAGCCACGTTCCGGCTCCGGTATCGGGGACGAGTCCGCGATGCACGAAGTTCCACGCGAACTTGGCGCGCGGCGAGGCGAGACGCAGATCGCACTGCGAGGTGAACTCGGCTCCCATGCCCACGGCCGGTCCGTCGATGGCGCAGATGGTCGGTTTCGTACAACTCACGAGCGGCCACCACTTGTCGGTCTCTTCCGACGTGCCACGAAGTCCGCGCTGCTCGCCGGGAATCGTCGAGAGGTCGGCCAGATCAGTGCCGGCGCAGAACGACCCCGGCACTCCGGTCACGATCAACACTCCGATGGCATCGTCATTGCTCGCCTCGTGCACGGCGGCGATGAAGTCACCGAGCACGGCGAAGGTCATCGCGTTCTTCTTCTCAGGACGGTCGATGGTGATCGTGCCGATGTTCCCGGCCCGCGAATACTTGATGTGGTCACCCATGCGGGTGAGCGTAGGACGGCCTCACCGCCTCGGACCCAGTGGAGACCGCTTCAGGGTGCCGCAGTGGGCGGCGTCGACGACTCCGGGGTCACCGCGTCGGTGGTCGGTGCGAGCGTCGTGGTCGTGGTGGTCGTGGTCGGCATGGTCGGCTTCTCGTTGGCCGCTTCGATGTCGTCGCCGTAGACCCAGACCTTGGTTCCGATCGGAAGCATCTTGCTGTCCCACAGCATGTCCATGGCCGGAACGCTGACCCGCACGCAACCGTGCGAGGCCGGATAGTTCGGGATGCTGCGCGAACCATGGATGGCGATTCCACCGTTGAAGTACTTGGGTCGGTAGATCTCCCCGAGATCACCGGCCCACCATCCTTCCGATCGTTCACGACGGATCTTGAAGTGTCCCGAATCGGTGAGCGATCGACCGAGTTCCCACTTGGTTGGATCCTTCTGGTTCGGTTCGAGGTACCACTGCCCGCTGCCGGTCGATGTGTTGAACACCCATAGCACCTTGGCGTCGTTGACCACCATGAGCAACTGCCGGGTCTTGTCGACTTCGACGATCACACCGGGATCGGTGGTTGCGGGTTTCGGCCGCTCGCTCACGACGGTGAGGGCCGCCGCGGTCGAGTCGTCGACCCGACCCGAGGGCTCGAGGCCCGAGAACTTCTGGAACGCCATCACGGCCTGCCGTGTGGTGAGTCCGTAATCGCCGTCGACGCCGCTGAGCCAGAACCCGACGTCGAGAAGTCGTTGCTGGACGCGCGCGGTCTCGGCGCCATCCTTCTGACCGACGGCGACGAGTGGCGCGTCGATGGCCGGGACTTCGAGGGTCGTCGTGGTGACCGGCACCGTGGTCGTCGTCGACGATGTCGTCGAGGACGAGGTGGTCGACGTCGAGGTCGTCGTGACCTCCGACGTCGTGGTGGTCACATCGAGGGCGTCGGCGGCCGTGCACGCGCCGAGGACGAGAACGAATCCCGCCACTCGACCGATGATTTCCACGCGACTCATGGACATCGAAGCAAGGTACCGACTCTCCGGCCCGTGGTGTTGGCAGCCCGAACGAGGAAAACTCGGACCAGCGTGGCACCATTGTCGTGTGACATCCGCCCCGGTCTCCGAGATCTTCGATCCGTCGCAGTGGACCCTCGTCCCCGGATTCGACTTCACCGACATCACCTACCACCGGGCCAAGGCCCACGGCACCGTGCGTATCGCGTTCGATCGTCCCGAGGTCCGCAATGCGTTCCGCCCCCACACGGTCGACGAGCTCTATACCGCGCTCGAACACGCCCGCCAGAGCACCGACGTGGGCTGCGTGCTCCTCACCGGCAACGGACCATCGCCGCGCGACGGCGGCTGGGCGTTCTGCAGCGGCGGCGACCAACGCATTCGTGGTCGCGATGGGTACAAGTACGCCGAAGGTGACGACGCGACGTCGATCGATCCCGGTCGGAGCGGACGGTTGCACATCCTCGAAGTACAACGCCTCATCCGATTCATGCCCAAGGTAGTGATCTGCGTGGTTCCGGGTTGGGCAGCCGGTGGCGGACACAGCCTGCACGTCGTGGCCGATCTCACCCTGGCCAGTCGCGAGCACGCGCGGTTCAAGCAGACCGATGCCGATGTCGCGAGTTTCGACGGCGGGTTCGGCTCGGCCTACCTCGCGCGCCAGGTCGGCCAGAAGTTCGCCCGGGAGATCTTCTTCCTCGGTCGTGAGTATTCGGCCGACGATGCCCATCGCATGGGCATGGTCAATGCGGTCGTCCCCCATGCCGAGCTCGAAGCGACTGCGTTGCAGTGGGCCGCCGAGATCAACAGCAAGAGTCCGACCGCCCAGCGAATGCTGAAGTTCTCCTTCAATCTCATCGACGACGGCTTGGTCGGTCAGCAGGTCTTCGCCGGCGAAGCCACCCGACTCGCCTACATGACCGACGAAGCACAAGAAGGTCGACTCTCGTTCCTCGAAAAGCGCGACCCCGATTGGTCGTCGTACCCCTGGTACTACTGACCTTTCATGGGTTCGGCCATCCTCGTCGAATCGCCCGACGATCCGCGGCTGGAACAGTTCCGCCTTCGCGAGCGCGAACTCCGGCCCCGACGGATCCCGGCCCGCGCCACCAAGGGTGACTCAGCGGAGAACGTCGATCCCGGTCTCTTCGTCGCCGAAGGTGACCTCGTAGTCGAGCGGGCACTCGCCGCCGGTTGCCGACCCCGAGCCGCGCTCACCGATTCGCAACGCCCGGCCGCGGTGCTCGATCGATTCCCGATCGACATTCCGGTCTACGCCGCGAGCTCCGAGGCCCGTCGCATGCTCACCGGACTCGGTGTGGCCCTCGACGTCATTGCCCTCTTCGAGCGCCCGCCGCTCGAAGACTTCCGGCGACTCGTCGACCACGCGCGCAACGTCATCGTGTTGGAGGACGTCGACAATCCGACCAACGTCGGCGCCATCGTCCGTAGCGCCGCGGCCCTCGGCGTGGACGGCCTCGTCCTCGATCGAAATTCGTCGGATCCGCTGTCCCGTCGCGCGCTGCGCGTGTCGATGGGAACCGCGTTCGGAGTGGCGACGGCCCGACACACCTCGATCGTCGAGGTGATCGAGGCGCTCGAGAAATCGGGCTACGTCATCCACGCGCTCACCCCCGACGCACGTGCCGCCGACATCTCGACCGTCGTACCCACCGGCGATCGAGTGGCCATCGTGCTCGGATCCGAACGACAGGGCCTGTCGGCCGACACCTTGGCCCGGATCACGTCACGCGTCCGCATCCCCATGGCCGGCGACATCGATTCGCTGAACGTCGCCGCCGCGGCTGCGGTGGCGTGTTACGCCCTCATCGCCCGCTGACCACGCGGTCCGTTGAAAACGGGACCGATTCCAGCAGACTCTCGGGGTGCCCGCCACCGGAGTCCTCCTCCTTTCGTGCCCCGATCAACGGGGTGTCGTCGCCGCCGTGGCCGACTTCATCGCGTCGCACAACGGCAACATCGTGCACGCCGAGCAGCACACCGACGACATCGAGAGGGTGTTCTTCCAGCGAGTCGAGTTCGAGGTCGACGGCTTCGATCTGAAACGCAACGAGATTCTCGACGCCTTCGCCCCCGTTGCGAAGCGATTCGACATGCGGGCCGATCTCCGATTCACCGACGTGAAGCCACGGGTCGCGATCATGGCCAGCAAGCAGTCGCACTGTCTCTTCGATCTTCTCACCCGCTGGCGATCCGGTGAACTTCCGGCCGACATCGTCGCCGTGATCGACAACCATCCCGATCACGCCGACCTCGTACAGCACATGGGTGTCCCCTACGTGCATCTCCCGGTCACTCCCGACACCAAGACGGCTCAGGAACGACAGGTCCTCGACACCCTCGGCCAGTTCGGAGTCGATATGGTGGTGCTCGCGCGCTACATGCAGTTCCTGTCGCCCACGTGGGTAGAGGCTT
>SXGQ01249157.1_pt1 | contig 18364 bp, 14 predicted proteins | sample 3178371 | NCBI WGS metagenome assembly SXGQ01 (sample SAMN11356859, study PRJNA531348) | freshwater metagenome | isolation source: freshwater sample F1-20 | place: China: Fuxian Lake, Yuxi | collected 2017-12-25 | reverse complement strand
ACGACGCCATCGTCGTGCTCGAGAACGTCGAGCGTCTCATGGAGGAGAAGGGGCTCAGTCCGTTCGAGGCCGCATTGGCTTCGGTGCATGAGGTCTCGGGCGCAATCGTCGCCATCGTCCTCGTCCTGGTGTCGGTCTTCCTGCCCGTCGCCTTCCTCGGCGGAATCGCGGGGACCCTCTACCGCCAGTTCGCCGTGACCGTGTCGATCGCGGTGATCATCTCGGGTTTCGTGGCTTTGACCCTCACGCCTGCGCTTTGCGCGATAATCCTGAAGCCCCGTACCCATGCGCCGATCACGGGTTTTCTGGCTTGGTTTGAACGCGGGTTCCAGTCCTTGGCCGCTTGGCATGGCCGCACCGTCCGCTGGCTGTTGGAGCGCCCCTGGACTGCTGGGCTCATCTTCGCGGGCGTCCTCGGCGCCAACGCGCTGCTCCTCTGGGAACGACCGCGTGGCTTCTTGCCGGCCGAGGACCAAGGGTACGTGCTCGCCTCGGTGAGCTTGCCCGATGGGGCCAGCGTCACGCGGACCCGCGACTACATGACCAAGATCGTGCCGTCGCTGCTCCAGACGCCCGCGGAGAAGCCGGCCGTTTTCCATGCTTTCGCCATCAGCGGATTCGACCTGATCGGCGGCGGCGAAAAGACCAATGCCGGCACCATCTTCCTGCCGTTGAAGGATTGGTCGAAGCGTGACATGGGCGCCGAACAGCTCACGGGCGTGCTGATGGCTTCGACGGCCCACGCCACTGAAGGCATGTGCTTCATCGTCAACCCGCCGCCCATTCGCGGCATCGGGACCGCGGGCGGCTTCGAATTCTACCTGCAGGCGCGCGAGGACGACGATCCCGTCCGTTTGGGCAAGGTGACGGATGAACTCATCGCGGCCCTCGGCAAGGAGACCAAGGACGGCAAGCCCCTCCTCGTCGGGCTCCGTTCGTTCCTGCGCACGACCGTGCCGCAGTATGCCGCGGAAGTCGACGAGGTGCGGGCCATGACCTTGGGTGTCCCCCTGCCGGAGATCTACGAAGCCCTGCAGGCGACCATCGGATCCGCCTACGTCAACGACTTCAACCGTTCGGGGCGCACCTACCGCGTCCTCATGCAGGCGGAGCCCTCCGAACGGATGGATCCCGCCGACGTCGGCCGCATCCATGTGCGGTCCGCCGATGGGCGGATGATTCCGTTGTCGACGTTGGTGCGGATCAAGCCGTCCTCCGGGCCCGAGCAGGTCGAGCGGTACAATGGTTTTGTCGCCGCCCGCGTGATGGGTGGCGGCGCGGCCGGTCTGAGTTCGAGCGAGGCGCTGCGCGTCGTCGAGGAAGTCGCCGAACGCACCCTGCCGGAAGGCTACCAGCTCGATTGGACGGCGCAGGCGCTCCAGGAGAAGCGCTCCGCGACCTCCGCGTTGCCGGCCTTTTTGATGGCCATCGCGATGGTGTTCCTGATCTTGGCGGCGCTCTACGAGAAGTGGTCCTTGCCCATCGGCGTCATCCTGACGGTCCCGTTCGCGTTGCTCGGCGCGCTGGTCGCCATCTGGGTTCGCGGCACCCCGAACGACCTCTACTTCCAGATTGGTGTGGTCACGCTCCTCGGCCTCGCGGCCAAGAACGCCATCCTGATCGTCGAATTCGCCGTCAAGGCGCGCGATGCGGGCAAGTCCGCGGCGGAAGCCGCCATCGAGGCCGCCCGTGTGCGCTTCCGTCCCTTAGTCATGACCTCGATGGCCTTCGTGCTTGGCGTGATTCCGCTGGTGCTCGCCTCGGGCGCCGGGGCGGGGGCCCGTCGTTCGATGGGCACCGGGGTCTTCGGCGGCATGCTCCTGGATACCTTCGTCGCCACGCTCTTCATCCCGCTCTTCTTCAAGCTCCTGACCGGCGATCGGAAGGAACCCCGCGCATGAAAACCTCCTTCTCGTTGCTGCTCCCCGTGAGTTTCCTGCTTTCCGCCTGTGCGGTGGGCCCTGATTATGTGCGTCCCGAGACGCCGACCGCCGGCGCCTTTCCGGAGGCGACCCCGGGTGGCGTCGCCGTCGGCGAAAAGTGGTGGCAGGGCTTCGGCGACGCCCAGTTGAGCGCATTCGTCGAGCAGGCTTTGCTCGCCAACGTCGATGTCCGCCTAGCCGCCGGCCGCGTCGAGGAAGCCGCCGCCGGTTTGGCGGATGTCGCGGGCGCTCGGTTGCCGCAGGTTGACGCCTCGGCGGGAGCGGCCCAGAGCAAGGTCAGCGATAACGGTTACACGCCCATCAGCTCCACCAACGGACGCAACCGTACCGTCTATCGCGCGGGCCTTGCGACCTCGTTCGAACTCGATTTCTGGGGTAAGCTCCGCCGCGCCACTGAAGCCGCCCGGGCCCAACTCCTCGCCACCACCGAAGCGCGGACCCAGGTGGAGCTCGCCGTCGCCGCCTCCGTGGTGCGGACTTACGCCTTGGCGCAGTCCGCCGCCGCGCAGCAACGCTCGGCCGAGGAACTGGTGGCGATACGCACCGAAGAACGCCGGATCGTCGGCTCCCGCTTTGCCGTCGGCTCGGCTAACGCCTCCGAGCGTGCACTGGCCGAGGTGAATGTGGCCGCCGCGGTCGCGACCCTTTCGGATGCCCGTCGGGTGCGTGCCAACGCCGAACACCTCCTGGGTTTTCTCATGGGGCGTCCGGACCTCGTCCTGCCAACCGCGGGCTCGGTCGCGCTGGTGCCGCCGCCGCCGGCGGCCGGTCTCCCAGTGGATCTCCTGCGCCGGCGCCCGGATGTGCTTGCCGCCGAACAGGCCCTCATTGCGGCGAACGCGCGGATCGGCTATGTCAAGGCCACCTATTTGCCGAGTTTCACTTTGACGGGGGCGTTGGGCAGCGAGAGCCGCGATTTAACCCAGCTCTTCACGGCCGCCAGCGTCACGTCCAGCCTCGGCGTGGACCTGCGCGCACCCGTGTTCGATTTCGGTCGCGGCGCCGCGCGCGTCGAGGGTGCCGTGGCGTTGCAGCACCAAGCGGCCGCGACTTACGAACAGGCGGTGTTGTCGGCCTTCCGCGAGGTGCGCGACGCCTTGAGCGATGTCCGTGAGACTATTGAATCGGCGCGGGCCGCGGAACTGCGCGCGTCGTCCGCCCACGAGGCCTTCCGCGTGGCCGAGGCCCGCCGGGCGGTCGGGCAGCTGCCGCTCGCCGAACACCTTTTGGCCCGTCGACTCCTGGCCGAATCCACGGCCGCCGTCGCCCGGGTCCGCCACGACCGCATCGGGGCGCAGGTCGACCTCATCAAGGCCCTGGGCGGCGCGCGCATCGAAGCGGCCGCCAGGTAGACGCCCGTTCAGCGCGCGAATTCGATTTCCCCCATCAGGTTGCCCGCCCACTTGCCGTCCTTCGATTGCCAGAAGGGGGCATCGCGGTTCGCGAAGCGCACCATGTTGCGGGCGTCTTGCTTGTACTTGGCGCGTTCGAGTTCGGGGAACATCACGCAGATCTGGTACTTGCCGGGTTGGATATCCTTCGGCGCGGTGGCCTTGATGGTGATTTCGTAGCCGGCCTCCTTGTTCTGTAGGACCACATACGGTGGCAGGCGGCGGATGTCGAAAGCCTCGCCCTCGCCAGGCGAGAGTGTGTACTTCGTCGGGCTATCCACGTAGGCGAGGTCGAGGCCGCGCGGGGTGGGGCAGGGGGAGAAACCGCGGTTGGAGATGCGGATCTTGATGTCGAACTTCGCGCCGAGCTTGACCTTGTTCTGCCAGGAGGCGCTAAGCAGTTCGTAGCGATAGCCCACGTGGTCGCGCAGGTAGTCGAAGGCCGAACGGCTGACGGCGTTGCCCTTCGTGTCGGTGAAGTAGCCATCGGAGATGGGCAACCCCAGTTGGGTGACCTCCGCTTGGGTTTTCAGCTGCTTTTTCCAGCCATCGACGAGGCCCGCGGTCTTCGCCGGATCGGCTTCGGACCAGCCGTGGGCCAAGCCGAGGGCGAAGGCGCGTTCATTCGAGGCCACTTGGGCGACGAGCCAGCCATCCGTCGCCGTGGGTTGCGTCGCCGTTTTGGCGGTGATCTCTGCGTCGTAGGGCACGAAGAGATTCTCCATGCAGAACTTCTGCCAATCCTCGTTGGTGCCGCCGAGCGGTTTTTCGAAGGTGGCGTCGTGGGTCAGGTCAAAGAGGAAGCGCGTGTTGTGGGTGCCGAGCCGGGCGGTGGGGTTGCCTTTCTCGAACGCGTTTCCTTGGTTGATGCGCAAGGGCCAACCCAGTTGCTTGCAGAGCCCCTCGCGCATGTCGGGCGACTGGATGAGCAGGGAGCGGTCGTTCGGCAGGCTGCCGAACGCCTCCTTGAGGATGGCGCCATGGGCTTCCGGGGTCTCGGGGATCTTCGTGGCGTTGGCGCCCTCGCCGCGGCGGCCGATGGAACCGAGCTGGACCGCGACGAGCACGTCGGCGTTGGCGGCGAGGACCTTCTTCAGTTGGGCCCAGTGGCCTTTGACCATCGCGAGGTCGGGGCCGCCCGATTTGCTGTCGTCGAGTTCGTAGGCGAAGCGCAGCTCGAGTTTGCAGCCCGCCCGACGGAAGGTGTCCAGGGATTTCTCGAGTCGCTGGAAAAGGACCTGGTCGAGGACGCGGTTGTGGTATTCATCGAGCCAGCAGATGCCAAGGTGCGTGGTGATGCCCTTCAGTTCCCAAGCCTTGAGGGCTTCGAACAGCTGGCGGTCCGTCCAGCCGTTGCGGCTGACCTCGACGCCGAGGAAGGGGACGGGCTTCTCGTCTTTGGCGGCGGGGGCGGCGCGCCGAACCACGCGCCCGTCGGCCCGTTGGACAATCAGTTGACCATCGCCCAAGCCGATGGGGCATTCCAGGCGGAAGCCACGTTCGGGGTTGCGGAGCCCGTTGAGCGCGGAGGGGTCGTCGGCGTGGAGCCCGTGGAATTCCTTGTACACGAGCTTGGGGGCTTCGTCCTTGGCCAGCAGGGGTAGGGTGCCGAGAAGCAGGAGGGGCCAGTGCTTGATCATGGCTCCATATTTTTGATGGGAGAGTGTCGAGGCAATCCCGATTCGGGTGGGAGCGAACTAACAGACTCGCCTCGGGCCCGCGGCGAGGCTCAATGGGCGGCATGTTAATGTCGGCCACATGGATGCAGACGCTTGCCGGGGCTGCGGCGCAGGACCTCTTTTTGCCGGCGGCCACAGCCTTGTTTCTTGGGGCGGTCGTGCATGCCCTCTGCGCGCCAATCTTTGCCCGGGCCGCCCACCGCCGCGAAGCGAAGCGCGCCGATTTCCGGTCGGCGGTGCTGCACCTTTTGGGTGAAGTCGAAGCGGTCTTTGGCCTCTGGTCCTTCCTCATGTTGCTGCTGGCCGTCTGTTGGCCCGGCAAGGGGTGGGCCTTTGCCGTCGCGTATCTGGAGTCCGGCGACTACGCCGCTGCTGTCGCCGGCCGCGCGTCCACGGGACCTTTCAAGTACTTGGAGCCGTTGTTCGTCTTCATCGTCATGGTCATGGCCTCGACGCGACCAATCGTCGAAACCGCTCGGCGCGTTTTGAATGCGGTCGCCGGTTGGTTCGGGGGGAGTCCGGCCGCCCGCTGGATGGTTGTGCTGACTTTGGCGCCTTTGGCGGGCTCGCTGATCACAGAACCGGCCGCCATGACGATCGCCGCCTTTCTCCTTTCAACCCAGTTCTATTGCCTGAAACCATCCTCCGGATTGCGGTATGCCACGCTGGCTTTGCTCTTCGTCAACGTGTCCATCGGCGGCGCCTTGACGCATTTCGCGGCCCCGCCGGTGGTGATGGTCGCCACGCGTTGGGGGTGGGGGACGGCGGAGGTTTTCGGGCAATTCGGTTTGGCGGCCATGACGGCAATCCTCGTCTCCAACCTCGCTTATTTCCTCTGGTTCCGCCGAGAACTCCTCGCCCTGCGTCCGCCGGTCTCCGCCGCCGATGCTCCCGCTGAGCCAACGGTGCCGCTCTGGGTGACCGCGGTGCACCTTGCGTTGATCGCGTGGACGGTCGTGATGTTGTCGGGCCATCACGCCTTCCTGATGGTAGCGGGCTTCCTGCTCTTCTTGGCGTTTGGGGTCGCCACCCCGCGTTGGCAGTCCCCGCTCCGGCTCCGGGCACCCTTGATGGTGGGGTTCTTTTTGGCGGGCTTGGTCGTCCTGGGCGGCCTGCAGGGATGGTGGATCGGCCCGGTCATCCTCCAGATGGGGGACATGACCCTGCTGTGGGCTTCCGTTGGCTTGACCGCCTTCAACGACAACGCCGCGATCACCTACCTGGCGGCGCAGGTCCCTGCCTTGGCAGAGCCGGCGGCGGCCGCCTTAAGGCACGCCGTTTTGGCGGGTGCATTGGCGGGGGGGGGTCTCACCGTCATCGCCAATGCCCCGAATCCAGCGGGACAAGCCATTTTAGGGGAACATTTCGAGGGTGGGGTTTCCGCAGGGCGCCTTTTCCTTTGGGCTTTGCTGCCCACTTTGGTGGCCGTCGCCAGTTTTCTCCTTTTAAGGTGAGCAAGCTGGTCAAGCGGGGCAGAGGCTAGGGCGAGGGGGTGTCTAACCACCTTTTTGACTGTTCAATCGATTTAGGCGGGGCTACATTTCAATTCCCTAAGTCTAGCCCCTTTACCCTATGCGTTCTCGTACCCGTTCAGGTTTCACGCTCATCGAGCTCCTTACCGTCATCGCCATCATCGGCATTTTGGCGGCGGCCCTCTTCCCGGCCATCAATTCGGTCCGCAAGAAGTCCAAGATTTCGACGGGGCAGACGACCTTCCAGCAGTGGTGCGCCGGGGTCACCCGCTATAAGTCCGTTTACGGGTTCTACCCGAACATCGGCACTTCATACACCACGACCACCGATGCCCTGCATAAGCTCGAAGCCGGCCCGGGCATCCCCTTCGTGAAGGCGCTTTACGGCAAGAACCCGACGGGAACGCCGCTCTCCGGGGCCGCCTCGGGCGACCGCGCGAAGTATAACCGTAATGCCCAGGAATTCTGCGCCTTCGGCAAGGATGACTACGAGCTCTTTGACGCCAATGTGAATGCCGCCGGCAAGCTCATGGATAAGTTCGGCAACACCAATATCCGCGTGATCTTCGACACCGACGGCAACGGCACGATCAAGGGCATCTCCACGCCTTTGCCCGACGACCTGGACGCCACCAAGAACCCCAATGGCATCAACGGTCCCACCGGCATTCCGGCTCGCGTGATCATCTTCACCACCATCCGCGACGTCGGTTCGACCGACGGTAGCCTTGGTCCGGACGACGTCGCCGACATCATCGCCATCCAGTGAGTCCCCGTTCCGCACTCTCCCGCGCCCGTCGCGGTTTCACGCTGATCGAGCTGCTGGTGGTCATCACCATCATCTTGCTGATTTCCGCGCTCTTTCTCAACATCTCCTCCGGCGACGGCGGTGGCCTGATGGGTGGGCAGCGCATGGTCGGCTCTTCGATTCGCTCCGTGCGCGCGATGGCTCTGATGAACCGCGGCGCCCAAGGTACGGGTGTGAGCTACAACGCCCGCTACCGTCTGCTCATCTTGAACGACCCTTCGGATCCGGTGAATCATCTCCATAAGTACATGATTGCCGTGGGGAGCGTCGATGCCAGCACCATGTCGGCCGGCGTTGACCCGACCACGGTCACGAGCACTTCGGACAGCCGTTACAAGTGGTACACCCCCGACGCCCCGACCCTGCTGCCCAGCGGGGTCTACTTCGTGCCGCCCACCAGCGATACCTCCACCGTCGTCAACAAGCCCCCGGGCTTCACGGGTACCTGGATCGGTCGCGCCAGCATCATCGGCCAGATCGCCGATAACGCCACGGCGAACTCGAACGACAACCCGGGCAGCCCGCCCTGGATGATGTTCGCCTCGCAGGGCGTCGTTGCCCCCACCAGCTTGAGCGCGATGTCGGGTCTCGACGCCAAGAAGTGGTATTACGTCGAGCTCCAGACCGGCGGCACCTCCAATCACCTTGGGCGCGTGGTCCTCGTGCTCGCCAACGGCGTGCTGCGTCTGGATCCGACGACCAACAAGGCCCAGTTGGATCTCGCCAACGAAAACCAGTTCGCCGCGCTTTCGCTCCGGCCGAGCGGTGACATCGCGATGACCACCGACCCGGATGAGCTCAACACCAATCTCCTGAAGTAATGAACACCGTCCTTGCCCCGTCCCGCCGTCGCCCCGGCTTCTCGCTGATCGAGGTCACCCTCGCCATCGGCATCCTCGGCATGGCGATCCTCTCGCTCGTCGGCATCCTCGGTTCGACCTTCCAGCAGGTCGACGAGATCATGCAGACCAATCGGGCCCTCTCGGGGGTGACCCGCCTCATCGGGGCCCTCGATAACCCGCGGTCCATCGTCTACCTCGACGCCAGCGCCGACAGCAATCCCGCGAACACGAAGTATATCCACCAAGGCCTCCAAGCGAAGCTGGATCCGTTTCCGGCGGTGGCTGCTTCGAACTTCGACATCGCCTACCGTTTGCTGGCTCCGGCCAACACCGCCAACAACGCGGTCTGGCTCTATGTGTACGACCGCAAGATGGTGACCGCCGTGGCCGACGCCGCCTCGGCCGGCTCCTCGGTGAACTACAACCTTTTCTCCAACCCTTCGGCGATGGAAGTGGCTTCATGCGCCGGTAACGCCGATAACTTCGGCGCGATCGCCGCCAACACGCGCAACGTCGTCGGTACGCCGATGCGCGTCCGTCTGACCCTCTCGAAACTGCTCGTCGGCCAGCGTTTCCAGATCGATACCGCCACCGGCGAACCTGGCGCGCAGAAGTGGGCGACGGGGACCGCCTTGCCGATCGACCCCAACCTTTACGCCTTGGCCTACCTGCCGGTGGTCGCGGAGTTCTTCCCCCACGACTACGTTGACTCAGCCGTCTTCAAGGCCCGTGAAGAAACGCCCATCCTCGTGCAGAACATCATCATCAGCCGATGAAAACCTCCCTCCTTCGCACCGCCCGGCGCGGCTTCACCCTGATTGAGGTCATGGTCGCGACGGCGATCATGATCGTCATCGTCCTCGCGGTGGTGACCATCGCCGCCGACACCTTCACGGCTTACGACCGCGCGGTCGCCGACTTGACGACCCAGTCGGAGGCCCGCGGCGCCCTCGACGCCCTGGAAAACGATTTTCAGACCGCCGTGATCCGTCCCGACGGCCGTTGCTGGATGGAGGTCATCCTGCCCGGTGCGACCACCCCGAGCGGTGTCCCCAAGGCGGTCGGCAACCTCCAGCCCGTGGACCATCCCATGGTCATGCTCTTCTCGGCGCCGCCGGATCGCCCGCGCTGGTCTCCCGTGGCGACCAATCCCCGCACCGCCTTCAAGGGGGATGTTTGCGCCGTCGCCTACCGCATCGGCCAGCGCTCCCCGTTTGATGCTCCGGGTGACCCCATTCAACAAGTCTACGGCATCTACCGGACGATCATCGACCCCGAAGCGACCTTCCGCGATGCCTTGCCGATCATCTTCGCTTCGACGCCCACCACGCCCACCTCTCCGTGGAATTATTGGAACGGCGCGCGCCTCGTCCCGAATTATTCCGTGTCGGCCACGTCGGGCGGTTTCCAGACCCGCAATCTGATCGACCAGGGCTTGGTGCAGACGGGTGGGGCGACCTCCAACTACTGCTGGACGCTCGATGACCAGAACTTCATCGCCTCCAACGTGGTCGCCATGCACCTGACCTTCTGGTGCACGTCTTCCTTGCCCGCGTCCTCCACCGTGACCGGTGCCTTGGTCGATCCGCTCAAGCGCCCAGCTGAGATGCTCCGTCCGGTGGTCGTCGGTTCCGCCGATGTCTACAAGTTCGGGCCAGCGACGAACGGCGGCTACCTCGCCGAGTACAGCACGAACACTTCCGCCTCGTCCACCAACGCGGCCCCGCTTCGTTACGGTCCGCCCAGCGGCGCTTCGACCTTGCCGGTGACGGGCGTGACCTCGACGCAGCCTTTTGACGTCTATGGCGCCCGCCTGCGGATCTACTCGGATCGCATGTACCCCGATTCCTTGGGGCCCGCCAATGTGGCCACGGCCACCTCACTGCCTTATCTTCCTTACTCGGTGAAGGCCGTGGAGGTTTCGCTGACGATCCTCACCCCTGAGGGCTCGAAGGAACTCCGCGCTCTCCAGAAGTTGACGGCCGCCCAAGGGGCCCAAGGCCTCAAGCTGCCTTCGGACAACGACTACAAGCGCATCGTGAATCAGTATGGTCGTAACTACACGCGTTACATCAAGCTGATGGCGAACGGCGGCTAAGCTCCGGGCGTTGTAAATAAGAAGGGCGTCCCGCGGGACGCCCTTTCTGTTTGATGGAGTCGGCTGATTACTCGGCGTACACGCCCATTTTGCGGAACTTGGCGTAGCGGTCGGCGATGAGTTTCTCGGGCTTGGACTTGGAGAGTTCCTTGAGGGTTTCGCGCAGGGTCTTGCGGATGTTCGAGCCGGTGGCGGCCGGGTCTTCCTGCGCACCGCCGAGGGGTTCCTTCACGACGCCGTCGACGACGCCGAGCTTGAGGAGGTTGGGGGCGTCGAGGCGCAGGGCTTCGGCGGCTTTCGGGGCATGGGCGCGGTCCTTGAAGAGGATTGCGGCGCAACCTTCGGGTGAGATGACGGAGTAGTAGGCGTTCTCGAGGATGAAGACCTTGTTCGAGACGGCGATGCCGAGGGCGCCGCCGGAGCCACCCTCCCCTATGACGAAGGTGATGATGGGCACGCCAAACTGGCTCATCTCGCGGAGGTTCACGGCGATGGCTTCCGCCACGTGACGTTCTTCCGAGCCGATGCCCGGGAAGGCGCCGGGGGTGTCAACGAGGGTGATGATCGGCAGCTTGAAGGTATGCGCCATCTTCATCAGGCGAAGCGCCTTGCGGTAACCTTCGGGATTGGGGCAACCGAAGTTCCGGCGGAGGTTTTCCTTGGTGTCGCGGCCTTTCTGCTGGACGATGACCATGACGGGCTGGCCTTCGAAGAAGGCCGTGCCGCCCACGGTCGACTCGTCGTCCATATAAAGGCGGTCACCGTGGAGCTCCTGGAAGTCGTCGAAGATCATCCCGATGTAGTCCAAGGAGTAGGGTCGGCGGGGGTGGCGCGCCAGCTGGACGCGCTGCCAGGGTGTCAGGTTGCCGTAGACCTCGCGGCGGGTCTGGGCCAGCTTGGCCTCCATGGAGACGGCTTCCTTGGTTACATCCATGCCGGCGGACTCGGACGACGCCCGGAGAGCGGCAATCTTATCCTCCAGTTCGCGGATGGGCTTCTCAAACTCGAGCGTGAAGCGGGGCTTCGTGACAGACATGGGGGACTAAATAGGGGATTTTTAGGCCGCAGGGCAACGGGAATAGGGGGCAGTTGAAACGGCTAAACGGCCAAAACCTCGTTTTTCGCTCTTTTCCACGAACCAAGCGTCTGACAGAGTGTCAGAACCCTCACCCCCCATGCGCTCCCTGTTTCTCCTGACTTTGGCCGCCTCCAGCCTCTTGGCTGATGGCTACCTCGACACCCCGCTTATCCCGGGCACCCAGTGGCACGTCCATGACTCGACCCGTCCCCAGCCCCCGCGTGCGGACAAGGAGAAGCTGAAGGTCACGACGACCGCGGCGCCCGCCGGTGCGGTGGTCCTGTTTGATGGCAAGGATGCCGCCGCCGAGTGGCAAGCCGACAACGGCGCCAAGGGCGTGACGTGGGAAGTGAAGGATGGCTCGATGGTCGCGCGCAAAAACGGCATCCACACGAAGAAGTCTTTTGGCGACCTGACGCTCCACGTCGAATGGCGCTCCGCCGAAGGCTACGACAAGAACGATAAGAAGAAGGGGCAGGGGAACTCCAACAGCGGGATTTTTTTCATGCGCACCTATGAGCTCCAGGTGCTCGATTGCTCCAAGACCGAGACCTATGCCGACGGCATGACGGCCGCGATCTACGGTCAGCAGCCGCCCGCCTTCAACGCCTGCAACCCTTCCCGCGAGTGGAACAGCTACGACATCGAATGGACGGCCCCGCGCTTCGATCAGGACGGCAAGGTCCTGTCCAAGGCGCGCATCACCGTCGTCATGAACGGCGTCAAGGTGCAGGACAACGTCGAGTACATCGGTCCGAGCAGCCACAAGAAGAACCCCCCTTACGCGAAGCACGCCGACAAGCTGCCCATCGGCCTGCAGTTCCACGGCGACCCGGTGGAGTTCCGCAACATGTGGGTCCTCGAGAAGAAGTAAGCTTCAAGGGAAGGTCCAGCGACGCCCCGGCTTTCCGGGGCGTTTTGTTTTGCGGGTACGGCTCCCTCGGTAATTTGGTCCGTTTCGACTTACCCATTTGCAAGGGGCGTGGTTCATGGTAAGGTCTGGTCTTCCACTGATGTATCCCGCCGATCGAAGCGACAACTGGCATGCCGGACAAGGCCGATGGTCCGATGTGCCCGCGTCCGATTGGAACGATTGGCATTGGCAGTTGCGCAATCGGATCACGACCTTGGCCCAGCTGGAGACGATGCTCGAATTGTCCCCCCAGGAGCGGGCGGGGTGCCTCTTCGCCGCCCATAAGCTGGCCTTGGCGATCACCCCGCACTTCTTCAACCTGATTGACCCGAAGGATCCGCACTGCCCCGTGCGCCGGCAGGTGATCCCGCACATCTATGAATCGGTGGTCGCGCCCGGCGAATCCGCCGATCCCGTCGGCGAAGAGGGGACCATGCCGGTCCCCGGTATCGTGCACCGCTATCCGGATCGCGTCCTCTTCTTGGTCACCGATCGTTGTGCCTCCTACTGCCGCTACTGCACGCGCAGCCGCCTGGTCTCCAACGCCCAAGCCTACGATTTCCATCCCGAGCTCGAGCAGGGCCTGCAATACATCGCGGCGCACCCGGAAATCCGTGACGTGCTCCTCTCGGGCGGTGACCCGCTGTTGCTCTCGGATGCCAAGCTCGATGCACTCCTCGGTCGCTTGCGCGCCATCCCGCACGTCGAGTTCATCCGCATCGGTTCGCGCATCCCGGTCTTCCTGCCGCAACGCATCACGCCCGAGCTGGCCGCCATCTTCCGCAAGCACGGCCCGATCTGGATGAGCATCCACACGAACCACCCGAAGGAGATCACCCGCGAATTGGCCGAGGCTTGCGAGCGCTTGTCTTTGGCTGGTGTGCCGCTCGGCAACCAGTCCGTGTTGATGGCCGGCATCAACGATGCCCCGGAGGTGATGACGTCCCTCGTTCACCGCCTGCTCATGATGCGGGTCCGTCCCTATTACCTCTACGCCTGTGACCTCATCGAGGGGTCGACCCATTTCCGCGCGCCAATCCAGAAGGGTATCGATATCATCCGGGCACTCCGCGGTCACACCACCGGTTACGCCGTGCCTCAGCTCATCATCGATACCCCCGGCGGCGGCGGCAAGGTCCCGATCAATCCGGAATACGTCCAGGCCATCCACGACGGCATCGTCGAGCTGCGTAATTTCGAAGACCGCGCTTACATTTACCCTTCAGGCAACCAGTTGCCGGAGCCGAAGCCCGAGTTGAGGGCTTGAGTTTAGGGGATGGGGGATTGGGGACAGGGAGTACGTGATGGGTGGGGTTAGCACTGCGTGTTAACCGAGTTGGATCTCCTATGGCTTTGGGCAGCTAGAGGTTGCCGAAGGGTGCGGCGAAGCCGCAGGAATTGGCCCGGTCCACCGGTGCTCTGCTCGCTAGGCCGTGACGCCGTCCCGAACCTACTTGGAAGGAGCCCAAAAACAGAGCGAACCAGAGGGTTATTCTGGTTCGCCGCTCAAAGTGGTGGGCCCGTAGGGATTCGAACCCCAAACGTCTGATCCGTAGTCAGAAATGATATCCATTTCACCACGAGCCCGTTCCGAGACGATTGAAAGAACCGTCCCGGACCCGAAAGGCAAGGAATTTTTCGAAAGCCCTATTTTTGGGCCCGATGGAGGGCGACCGTCCCGAACAGCATGCTTTCCAGGGCAACCTCGCCAAATCCAGCGTTTTTTAGTTCCTGCGTTAGGCCAGCGGCGTCAGGGAAGCCTGCAATACTGGTGCCGAGGTAGCGGTAGGCGCCGAAGTCACCGGTAAGAATCCCCGCCAAGATCGGTGAGATCAAGCGGACGTGGATGAAGTGGAAGGGGGCGAACCAGGCGGCCGGTTTCGAAAACTCCAGGATGAAAACCGAGCCGCCGGGCTTCACGACGCGGTGGAGTTCGCGCAAGCCGCGGGCGCGGTCCTCGAAGTTGCGCACGCCGTAGGCGATGGTGACCGCATCGCAGGCATCGTCCGCGAGCGGGAGGTTCATGCAGTCTCCCTGACGGAACTCCGGAGCATGGAGCGCGGATTTCGCCGCACGTTGGCGGGCGACGTCGAGCATCGGCTCGCAGAAGTCATAGCCGGTGACTTTGCAATCTTTGGGCAGGGCGGGGAGGAGTTCGAAGGCGACGTCGCCGCTGCCGGTGGCGAGGTCGGCAACCTGCTTGGGCTCGGTGGCGACGACGGCCTGAATCAGCCGGTTACGCCAACCGACGCAGAGGCCGAAGCTGAGCACGCGGTTGGCGAGGTCATAGCGCGAGGCAATGCCTGAGAACATCTGACGGACTGCATTGCCTTCGGCCATGGGCTTACCATCCGCACAAAGTGCAGAAGGTCAAGTGGAGGGGAGGTGGGGTAGTGATAGGGGATGGGGGATGGCGGTTAGCGTATGGCGGTTAGGGGTAGCGTACTGGGGATAGGGGATGGGGGATTGAGAAACCTGGTCTCACCACAACCCAGACTCCGCCCAACCCCCATCCCCTAACCGCTCCCCCTACCACCATCCCTTATCACCTATCCTACAAACACCCCTCCACCGAGGAGGACGCGGTCTTGGTAGATGGCCACGACTTGGCCGGGGGCGAGGCCGCGTTGGGTTGACTGGAAGCGCAGTTCTACGGTGCCATCACCGAGCGGTTGATAGTGCGTCGCCACGGCCTTATCGCGATACCGCACCCGCGCGAGGATGTCCTGTTCGCCTACCAGCGGCTGGTTGATCCAGGTGAAATTCGCCGCGTGGGCCGAGTCGGTGTAGAGCCACTTGGTCTCAGGTAGGTCAAAGGCCACGTGCAGGGTCTGCGTGGCGAAATCCTTCTTCACGACGACGAAGTATTTCTGGTCGGTGTTGGAAGGAAGGCCGATGCCTTTGCGTTGTCCGATGGTGTAGCGATGCAGCCCGCGGTGCTGGCCGATGACCTTGCCCGCGGCATTCACGATCGGCCCAGGGGCATCGGGTATGTGCCTCTCCAGGAAATCTTGCACCGGTACTTGCCCGAGGAAACAGATGCCTTGGCTGTCCTTACGGGCGGCGTTCGGCAGCGCGGCGTTAGCGGCAAGACGACGCACCTCGGGCTTGGTGAGTTCGCCGATCGGGAAGAGGGCCTTGGCCAGTTGGTCTTGGCGCAATAGCGCGAGGAAGTAGGACTGGTCCTTGTTTTGGTCGAGGCCCTCGAGCAGGTCGAACGTGCCGTCCGCGTTTACCCGCCGGCGCGCATAGTGACCCGTGGCGATGGCATCGTAGCCTTCGGCGAGGGCGCGGCGGAGGAAGACCCCGAACTTCATCTCGCGGTTGCAGATGATGTCGGGATTGGGCGTGAGCCCTCGGCGGTAGCCGTCGACAAGGTATTCGACGACGGTCTCACGGTAGTCCTTCACGAGGTCGATGACCCGGAAGGGCAACCCGAGGTGGGCGGCGACGGTGTGGGCGTTCCGAACGTCGTCTTCCCAGGGGCATTCGCCGGGGAAGGGGAGCCCTTCCTCGTTCATCCAGGTCCGGAAGTAGGCGGCATGCACCTCGTGCCCCTGTTGCTTGAGCAGCAGGGCGGCCACGGCGCTGTCGACGCCGCCGGAGAGGGCTACGAGAATCTTGGACATCCACGGCAAGGTTAGGGTCGCCCGGGGCTCGGGGGCGAGAATGGAAAGCCGGCCGTCCCACGGCCGACCAGTGGGTTTTCGGGCTTTTGGCGGGGGCCGGCGGGTTGGGAATGCTCGCTCCTTGCCTCCGATGCCTGACTTGTTTTGCTGGAGGGATGCGCTTTGGTCTCCTTTTCCTTCTGGCGGGCTTCGCCCCGCTCTTCGCCCAAAACAACCAACTGGCTGGGATGCAGCAGGACCTCTCCGAACTCCGCAACGAGGTCGAAAAACTAAAGCTCGAGAACGCGGATCTGCGCGATGCCCTCAACAAGCAACGCAATGCGACCGCGGGCAACAGCTCGTCCGCCGAAGCCGCGGCTCGCACCAAGGCCGAAGCCTTGGCTGAAGTCGATCGTCGCCTCAAGCAACAGACGGCCGATGTGAATGCTGCCTTGGCCGAACTGGCCCGCCGCGTCGACGCCGCCTTGGCAGGCCGTCAGCCCAACGCCACTCGTCCGACGACTCCGACGACTCCGTCGACTTCACCGACCAAGCCGACTGGCACTTCTCCGGCCGCCAATCCGCCGATCGCCCCTGATGATGGCCTCCCGACGGATATTCCCCGCACGGGTACGACCTATAAGGTCAAGTCGGGAGATACGGTCACGCGCATCGCCCGCCAATTCGGCTCCAAGCCCGAATGGATCATGCAGGCGAACAGGCTCCCGAGCGCGGGCGCACTCCGCTCCGACGTCGAGATCTTCGTGCCGCAACCCGAAGCCCCTGCCCGCTAATTTCATGGCCCTCCCTCCCAAAAAATCCCTCGGCCGAGGACTCAGTTCTCTCATTGGCGGCGGCGTCGCTAAGCCTGCTGCCGCTAGTCCTGCGCCGGTCGCCGCGACGGCACCAGCCGCCCCCGCATCCGTCGCGCCCGGCCTGGCCCTCATCGAGATTCCGCTCGGTGCCATCGTACCCAACCCACGCCAGCCGCGCCGCGAATTCGACGACGCCGGCGTGAAGGAGCTGGCGGAATCGATTCGTTCCGAAGGCCTCCTGCAGCCCGTCACCGTCCGCAAGGTGAAGGACGGCTATGAACTCATCGCGGGTGAACGCCGTTTCCGTGCGTTCAAGCACCTCGGTCAGAAGACGATCACCGCCCGCGTGCTCGCCGCCAGCGACAACGCCAGCGCCGTGCTCGCGCTCGTCGAGAACCTGCAGCGGGCGGACCTCAATCCGGTGGAAGAAGCTTTGGGCGTCGCCTCGCTCATGCGCGACTTCACGCTGACGCAGGAAGCCGTCGCGGATCGCCTCGGCAAGCCCCGCGCCAGCATCGCCAACCTCGTTCGTCTGCTTTCGCTCGACCGCGAAATCCAAGGTTACCTCGGCAAGGGCCAGCTTTCGACCGGTCATGCCAAGGTCCTGCTTGGCCTCGAAAACCTGGCTCACCGCGTGCAGGTCGCGCGGCTCGTCATCGAGAAGGGCCTCTCCGTCCGCGCCCTCGAAGTCGAGGTCAAGAAGTTGGCCGCCACGAAGAAGGGTGACCGTAAGCGCACGGAAAAATCCGTCGTCGAGGACGTCCAGAAGCGTCTCGCCTCGCACCTCTCCGCCCGCGTTCAAGTCGTCCAGAAGGGCAAGAAGGGCAACATCACGATCGCCTATGAAGGCGACGACGACCTCGCCCGCCTGCTGGAGAAATTGGGTGTGAAGGTGTAAGGGCAAAATCCTTAAGCCTGGGGATAGGGGATGGGGGATGGGGTGCGCGGACCCACAAAATCAGGTAGGGCGACCACTGCTGCGATCGCCTAGTTGCATCGGGTGTGCACGCTCCGCGACTGTTTTGAACCGCATGCCGCTTCAACCTAGGCGGCCACTGGCCGCTTAGTGCTTAAAATGGCGCATCCCGGTGAAGACCATCGCCATGCCACGGGCGTCCGCGGCGGCAATGACTTCGGCGTCCTTGACGGAACCGCCGGGTTGGATGGCGCAGGTGGCGCCAGCGTCCGCGGCGGCGAGGAGGCCGTCGGGGAAGGGGAAGAAGGCGTCCGACGCGATGGCCGAGCCCTGCAGCGAGAGCTTGGCTTCGCCGGCCTTCCAGACCGCGATGCGCGAGGAGTCGATGCGGGACATCTGGCCGGCGCCGACGCTGAGCGTGCGTTCCTTGCCGGCGTAGACGATGGCGTTGGACTTCACGTGGCGGACGACGCGCCAGCCGAAGAGCATCGCGGTCATCTCGTCGGCGGTGGGCTGGCGCTTGGTCACGACCTTGAAGTCGCGCGGATTGACCGGCTTCTGGTCGCGATCCTGGACGAGCACGCCGCCGATGACGGCGCGGACCTCGCGGAGGGTGTCGGCGCGCAGGCCGACCTTGGCGCGCATGAGGCGGAGGTTCTTCTTCTTGCCGAAGATCGCGAGGGCGTCGGCGTCGAACTCCGGCGCGATGATGACTTCCGAGAAGATCTCGGCGATGGCCTCGGCGAGGCCCTTGTCGACGGTGCGGTTGGCGACGATGATGCCGCCGAACGGGGCCTGCTT
>SXGQ01648249.1_pt1 | contig 18365 bp, 15 predicted proteins | sample 3178371 | NCBI WGS metagenome assembly SXGQ01 (sample SAMN11356859, study PRJNA531348) | freshwater metagenome | isolation source: freshwater sample F1-20 | place: China: Fuxian Lake, Yuxi | collected 2017-12-25 | reverse complement strand
CCTTCAAAAAACAAATCCTTATTTGGAAGATATAAAAAACGAGCTGGTAGAAATCGCTGCAAAGAAAAGAAAGGCCACAGACAACCAAACACTCTACGTAAGCGAACCGATTAGCGAGCAGGCGATGATCGACCATAAAGACCCGAGTTACTTCGGATATACAGAACAGGAAGCGCTAACATATTTTCTCCAAAATATCCATGTGTTGGGCGAAAAAAATCCACGGATTATAATCAGGCCCCACCCTGCGGAACTTTATTCATCCTTGATATGCTCAAAATCCGAATTATTCCTACATTGCTTTGGAAAAACTTCGGTCTTGTAAAAGGCATCGGCTTTGACAGTTGGCGCCGAGTAGGGTCGGTCCTTCCAGCGATCAAAGTTTACAATCAGAGAGAAGTAGATGAGCTTGTTCTTTTAGACATCACTGCAACAAAAGATAATAAGATTCCCGATCTTGAAAGCATTGAAGAATTTAGTAGAGCATGTTTTGTGCCGCTCACCATTGGTGGGGGAATTTGCCAAATTAACCAGGTGCAGAAGCTCTTGCGTGCTGGGGCTGACAAAGTCTGTTTGAATTCGATCACTTATACTCATCCTGAACTAATAACAAAAACTGCACAAATGTACGGATCTCAATGTGTTGTAGCAGGCATAGATGCAAGGAAAAACGGAGAAGCTTGGGAGTGCTTCAGTCATAATGGACATGTACCTACGGGGCGGGATGTAGTATGTCATGCCAAGGAAATGGAGGAACGGGGCGCCGGGGAACTTATCATCACTTCTATTGAACGTGATGGCACTATGAAGGGTTACGATCTTGAATTAATTGCTGCCATTTCAAGCAAAGTAAAAATTCCTGTCATTGCTTCAGGAGGAGCTGGCAATTACCAACATATGATTGATGCGGTAAAACAAGCAGGAGCTTCATCTGTGGCTGCAGCAAGCATTTTTCATTTTACAGAAAGCACGCCCAAAGAAGCAAAAATAAGAATGGAGAAGGAGGGTATTCCAATTAGAAAGAATTATGAAGAAGCAGGAGCGCCTAAAAAATAAAAGCAACGACAACAATACGAATTAATCTGCTTTAATATTATTAATATATTAAGATACCAATATAGATGAGAACATTTTCTAAATACATCGCCTTGAAATTGGGCGTGCTTGAGCATTTCCGCATGATGCGATCCGCGATGAAATATTGGAATGAAAACAAGCTGTTTCTTAAAGCAAACCCAGGCTTTGCTCCGCCTCCACTTAATATCCTATTCGATATCCTCGGGAAAGTGAGCTATCGATTGTACCATGAAGATGGTTTTCATAATGCAGAGCTGGTTGCGCGCTGGATAAGAGAATTGTTGGGTGAAAATAAATATGCAAAAATCTGCGACTGGGGATGTGGACCGGCGAGAATAATTAAGCATTTGCCAGCCATGTTGGCTGATATGAAACCCCAATTATATGGGATAGACTATAATAGGGACACAATTAAGTGGTGCCAAAGAAATATATCGGGTGTTTTTTTTTCTGCGAACCAATTGGAGCCTCCGTTGAGCTTTCCCGAGAATTACTTCGACTTTATTCTCGCAAGATCCGTCTACACGCATCTTTCGGAAAGAATGCATAAACTATGGCTGAATGAACTTCTTCGGGTGACTAAGCCTGAAGGATTCATTCTAATAACTACACATGGCAACAACTTCAGGCAAGACCTCCAAGAGTCCGAAAAAAATCAATATGATCAAGGAAAGCTGGTTACGGTTTTAGACGCAAAGGAAGGGAAGCGAGATTTCATCGCGTTCCACAACCCTGATTATTGCCGTAATGTTTTTTTGAAAGATCAAGAAATCGTCAGACATTTTAGCGGGGATGTTTGGAACGGAAGAACGAAACAAGAGGTCTGGATTATTCGAAAACCGAAGTTTGTCTCATCGTAATGTAATGAGAAAAGTGATAAACTTTCACGACGCTGATCCCAGCCTTCAATTAGCATCGATGTGCACCCGCAATGTGATCAAGCCATGATATAGCTTCAGGGCGCTGGTATTCTCATATACGCCAAAAATTGGTTATTATTAGATCCATAGGTTGGCTCAAGAGTTAAGGATAGATCTTGTGTCTACGGACTCGTGCTCAACGCTTTCTACGCGATGACATTCCTCGTCTCCAATTTATTCTGCTACCTTTATTAAAGTCCTCGCCCAATTTAAGGGAACGATGGAATGGCCATGCCGAGCGCCGCAAACGATTGCGAGCCTGCATTACTGAAAGCCCGCTTACTTTGCATCTTTCCACCTAATAATCACGTTGCTTCATGAGCACTTTTAAAGAGTTTCTTAACGCCAACAGGGCTTTGAAATACGATTTGTCCTCACCTAGTGAAGAACAGGGCATTGCATTAATTGATGCGCATCAAGCTCACGTTTTCTACCTCTATAGCATTATTAAAATCGGAATTATGATTGCGCATCTGAATAAACTGAGACCTGTCCTCTATCCCTCGATTCGTTGCGGGAACAAACAACGTGCAATAATAAACTCGCTCAGTCGTGAGGTAATTAAATCGAGACTGACTTTCCTCCGGTGTGCCTTGGCTAAATTGCCGACCACGCTGTTGCTAGCATCACGACTAAAGACAAAGCAAGAGGTGGTGGATATCCAGATAAACGACGTTAAAATTGGTCCGTATATCTTCGACTCTATCTACCAACCTATGATGCGCGGTATCGGATTCAAACAGCGAATCAAGATCATCTATCTACTGCTTTGTCATTGGATGGATCGCCAATTGATTGACCGCCCGGATGTCAAATTAGTAATCATAGGAGAATCTGGCTACCGTACTGGCATGCTTTTCGAACTTTGCCGGGCACGGAGAATCAAGTGTATTCACGCGATCAACGCAGATATCTTCCAGATGCACAAATACTACTCTGTTAACGAGTTTGGCTGTCACATCCGGGATGTGCCTGAATCTCTGCTTGCGCTGCTCGAACAGCGAGAGGACGTTCCCGACCGCGTGGATAGCTACCTGATCAAGCGATTCAAGGGAGCAGTGACCCAGCATGATGCTATCAGGGCGTACAGCAGCCAAAAGCTGACCCGGTCGAAAGCGGAGTTAGTAGAAGACTATGGGCTCGACCCTACTCTACCCTTGGTATTCGTTATGGCCCATGTGTTCTCGGATGCGCCCCACAGTTATCCCAAGATGCTCTACACGGATTATGAGGAATGGCTCGAAAAGACGATAAAAGCGCTCGCGCAGAACAAGCACATCAATTTCCTGATCAAGGAGCATCCCACCGCTGATCTGTATTTTGAGGCGGGTACTCTGGGTCGCATGCTTGACTCCTTAGGACAACGACACCGCATGCTGAAAGGCAACGTCCATACGCAAACCGTTCTTTCCAATGCTTCGGCTATCCTTACTTGCGGAGGCACTATTGGCATTGAGGCGTCCGTACGGGGTATACCAGTTTTCTTGGCCGCCCGTCCGCCCTACTCGGGCAAGGGCTTCACCCACGAGTATGACACCATCGCAGATTACGAAGGGCATCTCGCGGCAGGCATTGAACACGCCGCTCCACTTACCGAACCACAAATCCGCCGAGCGAAAAATGTAGCCTATGCGATGTTCGAGTTATTTGACAATGACGGACGTTCCATGGAAACGGGCGGTGTGCCCAATGTTTGGGGTACGCCCTACGACGAAGAGGCCTTCTACCGGGGCGTTGTCGCAGAGTCCGTTATACCAATTGTGAAACAAAGGATCTACGCGGCAATAAAACGTTTTGAAAACGCCCCAGACACTTCAATGATAAACTACAATAAATTAAAGATGTCTCCGTCCCTACCATGAGTTCTTCCCCCATGACATTCGCCCGCATCAAGCAGGGCCTGCTCCGCAGAATGCACCAGGCCAAAACATGGTTGTTGCGGAAAGGCAGCCGCCGGCCCTCTGAGGAAGCGCAGTTGCGCCTGCGGATCCTTGACCGTGTGAGCCAGCTGGGCCGGTGGTATGAAGATGGCAATTCGGACTTGGTTCAATTCACCTATCACCCGATCCCTTTCCCCGGATTCGAGGGCGTGAATTCCCACCGGAAAAAAATGTATGACCGTCTCGCGGCGATCGTCGCCGAAATTGGCCCGATGCAAGGGGAATGGATCCTCGATATCGGAGCGAACGTCGGCTACTTCTCCTTTTCGCTCGAGCGGCTCGGGGCGGTGGTCGAAGCCTACGAAATCAATAGTGACACCTTTGAGATCGGCGCGGCGCTCAGCAAGCTGCACCGCACCAACGTCCTTTATATCAACAAGGCATTCGGCACGCCGGCCCTCGCCTATCTGCGCCCGCGTTACAAGGCCGTGCTTCTCCTCAGTGTCTTTCATTGGATTGTGAAGCAGGAAGGGATCGAGGCCTCCGCCCGGCTGCTCCAGCAACTGGCTGAACGATCGGACCTGATCTTCTTCGAAACACCCTGCACCGAGGCCGAAGGTATGTTCCTGCACCAAGCCTTCAGCTCGCAGCAGGCGGTGGAGAACTTCCTCCGGCAAATCCTGCCGCGCGCCCGTCTCACCACGATCTGCCAGGACCAGTCCTGGGGCGCGCGCAACCTCTACCGCATAGACACGCGCACCTGATGCCGGATTTTAAGAGCTTAGTGCACGGCCTTCTCGTCAGCAATTTCTGGCTGGTCCGGCACTTCGCGGACTTCCGCCGTCACCTCCGGGGCCGCCACGGGCTCGTCGACGTCATTCCTCTAGCCCGCGCACGGTGGCATCGCGGCTCACGCTATTTCCGCGCCCATGATGCCGAAGGCCGTCCGCTGTTCGTAAAGACTGACGGCCATCACCGGCTTCTGGCCAACGAGATCGGCGCCTGGGAGACGCTGCGCCAACGCCTCGCCTCCCCGACCCGCTTTGCCCCCGTGCGCCAACACGAGCTCGACGGCCCCTACCCGTTCGCCGCGTTCGACTGGATCTACGCCCGCCCCCTCGCGGAGCTCGCTCCACTGCCACCGGCAAGCCAGGCTCGCCTCGCCGACGAACTTTCTCTCCTACTCCACGACTTAGAAGCCGCCGGGATCATTCACCGGGACATCAGCCCGGACAACCTGCTGGTCACCATGGAAGGCGGCACGATCAAACGCATCACGCTGATAGATTTCGCCTTCGCCGCGCGTGACCACGTGGCTGCCAGCGACGAACGTGTGCCCGAACGCGAGCTCAAGGATCTCGCGTTCGGCTTCAAACCTGCCGCCTTGCGGTGGGATGATGCCTATGCTTGCGACCTGATCCTCCGCCGCCTGCTTCCGCTTGATGCACCTACCCCACCCGCACTCGACGCGATCACGCTCCGGATCGGCCACCGGGCTTTCGAACACCGTCTGGGCGCGTCCGCCTTGCCCCGCTCCGCATGAAGACCGCCGGCCTTTTCATCACCTGGAACTCCGCGCCGTTCCTTGCCGATTCGATCGGCCGGCTTCGGTCCGTTGCCCCTTCCGTGCCCGTGATTGTCGTGGACAACGGCTCGACTGACGGCACACCCGCGCTGATCCGCGAAAACTGGCCCGAGGTGCGACTGATCGAACCGACCCACAACACGGGCTTCGCCGGCGGCAACAACATCGGCCTCAAGGCCGCGCTCGAGGCCGACTTCGAGGCGGTCTTCCTGCTCAACGCCGACATCATCGTCGAGGAGGATTTCATCACCCCCTGCGTCGCGCGGCTGGTGGCGGACCCAGGTATTGGCATCATCGGCCCAACTGTGCTCGAGGCACACCCGGCCGGCGTGATCCAATGCGAGGGCGGACAGATCATCCCGCACACACTCAACTTCGACTATCACCGCATCGGCCAACCGTTCGAGCGGTCCGACGAGCTCGCACCCGTCAGCTACGTGTTGGGTGCTGCGATGCTAATCCGCACCGATGTCATCCGGCGCATCGGCTATCTCGACGAGGAATTCTATCCCGCCTATGTGGAGGAAGCGGACTTCTGCTACCGGGCCGCACAGGCCGGCTTCCGTTCCGTCGTACACCGGGGGAGCGCCATCCGCCACATCGGCGCCCAGTCTTCTGGCGGCAAGCAACGCGCCTTCAATCGCCTCTCACGCCAGCGATTCTATTTCGGGATCAAACACCTCGGCCCGTTCGCTTTCCTCATCGGCTCCATCGCGGTCGTCGCGCGAGTATTCTACTGGAAATGCCGCGCCCATCTGACCAAGAGTGACTGAGCGCCCATGACCTACACCGTCATCACCGTCTGCCTTAACTCAGCCCGGACCATCGGACGCACGATCGACTCCGTTTTGCGCCAGGTGCCGGTGCCGGCCGAGTATGTCTTTGTCGACGGCGGCTCGACCGACGGAACCCAGGCGATCATCCAGTCGGCCTCCGAGCGCAGTCAACAAACCGGCATACCGACCCGCTTCCAGCTTCTCGACCAAGCCGGAGGACGCGGCATCACTCCTGCCTGGAACCAAGGTATCGACGCAAGCACCAGCGACCTAGTGTTCATCCTCAACAGCGACGACTGGTATGAGGAAGGATGCGCCAGCCGCGTGCTCGACACCTTTGCCGTGCAACCGGACGCCGACATTCTCTTCGCAAGCATCCGCGCCTACCTGCGTGGCGCAACAAAGCCGGCCCGTATTTTTCACAACCGTCCCACTTGGCTCTTCCCGGTGCTGATGCCGTTCAATCACCCCGCCACCTTTGTACGCCGGAACGTCTACAACCGGATCGGGCGTTTCGACCCCAACCTCCAGTTGCTCGCCGACTACGACTTCCTCTACCGCTGCCACCGCGCAAGCGTGCCCTATGTGACGATCGACGAGCCGCTAGTGAATTTCGAGCTTGGCGGCAGCGCTAACCGCAACCGTCCGCTCGCCCGCCACGAGATGCTCGCTGTCGCGCGGCGCCATGGCGCGCCGGCCCCGTTTCCCCAGCTGGTGTTCCTGGCGCGTGCCTTGCTCGGGCGCTGAAGATCCCGGACCATGAAGAAGCATCTCCTCTCACTGCTGGACAAGATAGTGTTGGTCTTCCTCTACCTAAACGTGCTCATACCGACCGTGGCACCCGGTGGCATTCCACTGAGTAAAGCGGCCTTTGTCGCGATGCTTTTGGTCTTCTTTGCCGTACTGACTGTCAGCGAAGAGCGCCTCCGACTTCGCTCGCTTGTCTACATCTTGGTTTCACTGGGCGGGATGGCCCTGCTCGGCAGCATCAGCCTGTTGCTCGGCAACGAGCCGGAATCGATCCTTGGACTCTCCAGTATCGTACTGATTGTGCTGATCGTCCCGCCACTCACACTGCTCTTCGCCCACTTCGGAGCCCAGCGCTATATACGCCACCTCAATCTAGCGATCATAGGCTTGGCGATCCTGTTTGTCACGCTGGTGGTCCTGACCGGGCCGCTCAACCTCCGGTACATCGCGACGTTTATCCAAGAAAGCAACACCACCTTCTCCGATACACTTACTTTTGCCCTCTTTCCTGGCGGGGTACGAATCACTACGGCCAATCAAGGTTTCTTGTCCGCCGGGCTCGTGCTTACATATGCGTGCGTCCTACAGTCCGGGCGGTGGCGTGACATCGCAGCCTTTGCCCTGCTCGGCATCGCGCTGCACTACTGCTATGCTATAAGCCTGTGGGTCAGTGCCGTGCTCGGCATCACGGCCTGCATCCTGCTGCCCCAACCCCACCGACCCCGTTCGCCCGCCGGGCCTATAAATCTAGACGTCCGTTCCTTCCGGATCAACCGGAAGGACTGGCGGAAAATGGTGACGGTCTTCGCCGGCGTCGCAGCTATCGGGTTCACCGTGCTGCGCCTGCCGGCGTTCATCATTGAGTCGAAAGGCGAGTCCTTTAATTTCAAGCACCTCCAGCTGGTTGAGGCGTTGGACACTTTCGGTTCGTCCCCGCTCGTCGGCAAAGGCCTGGGCTTCGTCTATCATCAGGAAAAATATCAGTTTGTCAGCGGATCGGCTTCCTGCCTCTTGGAAAACTCGTATGCGGTAATTATCTCGTCCACCGGATTGATTGGCGTAGCCATCTTCACTTTTATCTATCTTTACTATCCGATAATTCTGCTCTGTTCGTCCAAAAACTGGTGGATGCTCATCTTGCTCGTGGCGCACCTGGTGGTGCTCGTGCAAGCGTGGGGCAATCCGTTCCTCTGGTCGGGTGGACTCGGGCTCCTATTCGCCTGCTTCCTCGGCGCCAGCTTGGAACACGCAGCGGACCAGCGAACACGAAGGCTCAGGCGCGTCGCCACAGGCACACAGACTGCACCATCAGTCCCACTAATCTCATGATACATCACCGAATCGCCTTGGTCCTCGCTGATGACTTTACCATGTGGCATTTTTTCCAAGGACTGATCCGTGCCATGCTCCGGCAGGGTCACACGGTATATGTCCTCACCCCGGCCGGACCCTACGTGGCGAAGCTCGAAGGCCTAGGCGCAACCCACCTTGAGTTGCCGATGCATCGCTTTGTCGACCCGGTGGGCGATATCCGCTGCGTCATGCAACTCGCGACCCTGTTCTGGCGTTACAGGATTGATGTGGTCGGAAACATGTTCATCAAACCCATCATCTATGGCTCATTTGCAGCGCGGCTCGCAGGTGTGCATACGGTCGTTGGGATGATCGAAGGCCTGGGATATTCCTTCGCCGAGCCGAAAGGCTTCGGGGATCGTGTGGTCAAGTACCTCACGCGGTTGCTATACCGCTTTGGCTGCTCCTTGAGTGAACGCATTGGCTTCGCCAACCCGAACGACCGGCAATTCTTCATTTGTGAAGGATATGTCCAGAAACACCGCGCCATCGGTTTTCGCAGCATGATAGGCGTCAACACCCGTCTGAATTCCCCGACCTCCTTCACTCCCGGTGAAATCCGCGAGTTCCTAGTCAAGGTAGGTTTGCCCTCCGGGCGTCTGATAGTAACCATGGTGGTCGCACGGGTCGTATGGAGCAAGGGGGTGAGAGAATTCGTGGAAGCGGCCCGGCACGTTGGAGACCCCGGTGAGCGCCCGCTATTCTTGCTGGTGGGTCCACCAGACCCTGGCGCTAGTGATTGCGTCCCCGACGCATATCTGAAATGCAACGTGCCCGAGAACTTCTTCTGGTTTGAAGGCTTTCGCACCGACATACCCGAGATTCTCGCCGCCAGCGCGATCATTGTGCTACCCTCTTATTATGGCGAAGGCGTGCCCCGCATCCTCCTCGAAGCGCTCGCGTCCGGCAAGCCTGTCATTACGACCGACCATGTCGGCTGTCGCGAAACCGTCGATGATGGAAAGAACGGTTTCCTTGTCCCAGTACAAGATCCGACCGCTTTTGCCACCGCCATCAACCTGCTGGTGCGAGACCAAGCGCTCCGCGAACGTTTCGGCAAGGCCTCCCGCCAGAAGGCGGAGTGCGAATTCTCGGAGGACAAGGTGGTGCATAGTGTCATGACCCGGCTCTTTCAGATAGACCTTCATCCACCAGCCGAGTAATCCGAAATCGCATGACAACTCTCTGGCAACCCAGCTTATTGAACCTGCACCCGGCGGCACACCGATCATCATCGGCCCATATTGACGCATGTTAATCGGTAATTGCATCTTCTACGGACTGCCGTGCATACCAGTTCCAAAGGAATCCCAAATTGAATTGGCGAAAAACTATTTGAGGGACGTTCGCGTGTACCACTATCATTTTTTTACACTGGTAACGGTCCCGTTCAAAAGATTTGTATCTTCAAGCTGCTACTGGCAAGACAATCCCTACTTTGAAATACCACAAGTTAGCTGGCAAGCGCGGCAGGCGGTGATTGAACTGCGCAATCCGATCAAGACAACATCGAAGTGAAAGCTGATTTTAGGAAAGTCACCGAAATAGCAGGCGAGGAGGTGTCCGCTGAGCAGATCGAAAGAACAATTTCCCGTTATGGATGGGCAAGGGGTTATTGCCAAGACAAGGACGTTTTGGAGGTGGCCTGTGGAACAGGGCAGGGATTAGGTTGCTTGGTCGATGTTGCTCGGTCTCTGTCGGCATGTGACATTTCAAAAGAAATGCTCCAGCAAGCAAAAGCTAGCTTGGGATCAGAAGTTGAATTTAAGGAAGGTCCGGCCGAACTCATCCCCTGGCCCTCAAGCTCCAAGGATGTAATTCTTTGCTACGAAGCGATCTATTACTTTGATGATGTCGATAAATTCATGAGGGAGGCGCGAAGGGTTCTAAGAAAAACGGGAAAGATTTTACTGGTAGTTTGCAATAAAGATCTCTTCGACTTCACCCCAAGCGCTTTCGCCAAACAATACTTTGGAGCTAAAGAGTTAAGGAGACTGTGTGAAAAACACGGTTATACAACGAGGTTTTTTGGCGGCACAAAATTCAAAAGCGTGAATCTTTGGCAAAGAGGGCTCCGGCCCGTGAAAGCTGTAATTTCACGACTTGGCTTGATGCCTGGCAGTATGAAATCCAAAAAATTTCTCAAACGAATTGTTTTTGGAAAACTCAAACCAATGCCGAAAAAACTTAGTATGGATTCCATGCTCTTCAGGCCCCCCGAACCAATCGATCATAGCCAGCCCAATCATGATTATAAGGTAATTTTCTGTGAGGCGACCGCGGGCTCGTCCGGCTCTACTAAATGAAAATTCCCTTTTTCAGATATGAGCACGTCTTTGGACAACAAAGAGAAGAAATTCTTTCTGCAATGGTGCCGATTCTCGAGAGGGGTTCGTTTATCCTGCAGAAAGAGCTGGAACATTTTGAGGCTAAAGTAGCTGAATTTGCAGGATCCAAGCACGCAATCGGAGTTGCCGATGGAACAGAATCGATGATTTTAGCCTTACTTGCGGCGGGAATCGGCGATGGGGACGAGGTGATATTATCGTCGCATACTTATATCGCAACAGCTTCGGCGGTTCATTTTGTAGGGGCTAAGCCTGTTTTGGTGGAGTGCCGGAAGGATCGGCTAATGGATCCAGATGATGTCCGCAAAAAAATCAGTAAGAAAACCCGGTGTCTGATGCCAACCCAGCTCAACGGCCGGACCTGCAACATGGATGAAATTCAAGCTATCTGTCGGGAAGATGATCTTATTCTTATTGAGGATTCGGCCCAAGCCTTGGGATCGAAATGGAAAGGCAAGTGTGCGGGGATCTTTGGTTTCGCAGGTTCCATTAGTTTTTATCCTGCCAAAGTATTGGGCTGTTTTGGTGACGGAGGGCTTCTTTTTACCCAAAACGACAAAACGGCTGAAACCCTGCGCGAGTTGCGTGACCATGGACGAAACCGTGATGGGCTGGTTGTTCGATGGGGCCTTAACTCACGTCTCGACAACCTCCAAGCCGCCATTCTTTCCGTGAAGCTCAAGGTTTTCCCGCAGGAAATCGAGCGTCGCCGTGCCATTGCGCGTATTTACCATAAGAGATTACAAGAGCTGGAGGACCTGACCCTTCCCCCGGGACCAGATGAGGATACGGATCACTTTGATATTTACCAGAACTATGAAGTCGAAAGTGGCCAACGCGAAAAATTAAGGGTGCATCTGCGGAACAAAGGGGTGGGTACCATTATCCAGTGGGCTGGTAAAGCGGTGCACCAGTTTCATGGGCTAGGTTTTGATAACGTAAAATTACCGTTTACGGAAAGATTTATGGAAAGGTGCTTTCTCCTTCCTATGAACACTTCTCTGACGGATGGGGAAGTTGATTATATTTGCGAACAGATCATCCGGTTTTATGGCGGGGAAAGTTGAGATTTATGGCAACGGGAAGAATAAATCCTAGGGATTTGGGCGACTTGTCTCGGCCTGACAAACACCGTGGTCCGATCGAACTGAGGGGAATTCGTAAGCCCAGGGCCCTGGATTGGCTGAAATCCCTGATTCTTATTCGGGCGGCCGAGGAAAAAATCGGCGAAGAGTTTGGAAAAGCAGTGATCAAATGCCCATGCCATCTGGTCATTGGGCAAGAGGCTCCGGCGGTGGGTTTGGCCGACCACATGCGGCCGACCGACAAGGTATTTGGAGCCCACCGCTCCCACGCTCACTACCTGGCTTTGGGAGGGGACCTGCACCAGCTGATGGCGGAGGTGTTGGGGAAAGAGACTGGATGTTCTAGGGGAATGGGGGGATCGATGCATCTTTATCAACCCTTGGTCGGATTTCATGGTTCCGTACCCATCGTGGGATCGACCATCCCAATTGCAGTGGGGGCAGCTCTATCTGCCAAGATGGATGGCAAAGAGGGGATTGCAGTCAGTTTTTTAGGAGATGGGGCGACGGAGGAGGGGGTTTTTCATGAGTCATTGAATTTCGCGGCAAACTTCAAACTTCCAGTGATCTTTGTGGTGGAGAACAATCTGTTTTCGAGCCATCTGCATATCGATCTACGTCAACCCTTCAACTCCACGTGTAGGTTTGCCGAGGCTAATGGAATTCCCTGGGTGCGGGTGGATGGGAACGATGTGCTGGCTGTCAGTCAGACCGCGGGCAGGGCCATTTCTTCTGCGCGCAAAGGGAAGGGGCCTCAATTCATCGAAGCGGTGACCTACCGATGGAGGGGGCATGTGGGGCATCGCGAAGATATTGATGTCGGGGTAAAGCGGAAAGACGATCTTAAGTTATGGAAAAAAAGGGATCCGATCGCGCGATTAGTTAAAGGAATGGTTAAAAAAAGGTTTCTACTTGAAAGAGACGTTTTAGAAATTTCTCAAAAGGCGCAGGAGGATGTTTTGAAGGCTTGGGAACAAGCTTCAAGAGATCCTTATCCTACTGCCGAGGCTCTTCTGGGAAGAGTTTACTACAAAAAAAGCTGAGATTTTGAGACAAATCAAAAAAACAAGCTACGGACATGCTTTGCGGGAGGGCTTTGCCTACCTGCTGAAAAACTATCCGGAAGTGTTCACGATAGGCCAAGGATTATGGAGTCCATGGTACGTAGGAAACACGATGACAGATCTGGAAAAGGAGTTCGGGAAAGAACGTGTCATCGACACTCCAGTGGCAGAGCTGGCCTGTACCGGAGTGGCGGTGGGAGCAGCTATCTGTGGGAAGCGGCCTGTTATCATCCATCCCAGAGTCGACTTTGCCCTGCTGGCCTTAGATCAAGTCGTCAACCAGGCGGCTAAGTGGTGTCATATGCTGGGCGGGCAGGTGTCTGTCCCTGTAACCATTCGTGCCATCATCAACCGTGGAGGAGAGCAGGGTGCCCAGCATTCGCAATCACTCCACTCCTGGTTTGCCCATATTCCCGGTTTAAGAGTGGTAATGCCGTCCACAGTCCAGGATGCTCGGGATCTGCTAATTGCTTCAGTGCTTTGTGACGATCCGGTGATGTTTATCGATGATCGTTGGCTCTATGAGCTGGAAGAAAAGCTACCGCCTGTTAAGGAAATCGACCTGCGTGAACAAGGTCCAGTTGTAAGGAAAGAGGGAACAGACATCACTTTGGTAGGTTGTAGCTATGCGGCACAGCAGTGTCTTCAGGCTGCTGAAAAACTTTCTCAGCAGGGAATCAGTGCTGAGGTGGTAGATTTGAGGGTGTTAAATCCCTTTAAAAGGGAGGTGATTGTGAAATCGGTTGCGAAAACAGGAAGATTGCTGGCAGTGGATGGGGATTGGTCGACCTGCGGCATGGCGGCAGAGGTGATTGCCTCCGCCGTAGAGCAAGTACCAACCGCCGCCCTCAGAGCCTTACCGAGCCGAATTACGCTGCCCGATGCCCCAGCCCCTACCAGCAAGCCGTTAGAGAAAGCATATTATTTTCAGGCGAAAGATATTGTCAAAAAAGCAGTGGAGATGGTGGGTTAAACAACAAAAGGCAATCGGTGGGCAGAGATCAGAGAACATATGCCAGATGGCGAAGGATAAGGGGTAGTTCCCGACTAAGCTGGGCGGGGATCAAAAAGTATTTTGAGATTTAAACTAAAGTTACAAGCCGCATGAAACGCATTTTTGATCTTTTCACCTCTGCTATTGGACTATTGGTAGCCGCCCCTTTACTGATACCAATCTGTTTTTTCATTTGGTTACAAGACCGGCATTCACCTTTTTATATCGCAGAGCGGGTAGGAAAAGGGCATCGCCCATTTCGGATGGTAAAAATACGCTCCATGATTCTAAAAGCGGACCGCACGGGGGTGGATTCGACAGCCGGAGACGACAAGCGAATCACTCCCGTTGGGCACTTGGTACGAAAGCTCAAACTGGATGAGCTCAGCCAACTCTGGAATGTCCTAAAAGGCGACATGTCCGTGGTTGGCCCGAGGCCGAATGTCCCAAGGGAAGTGGCGCTATACACCACTGAGGAGAACAGGCTTTTGGAAATTCGCCCTGGGATCACTGATCTTTCCTCTATCGTATTTGCGGATGAAGGGGACATCTTGCAGGGAGCAGAAGATCCAGACCTTCGCTACCACCAGATCATCCGACCATGGAAGTCGCGTTTGGGATTACTTTATGTACGCAAAGCGGAATTCTTTTTGGATTTAGAACTAATTTTTCTTACGGTCATAAATTCATTTGCCCGAAGTTTGGCCTTGCGCAAAGTTTCCCAAATCGTGAGTAATTTGGGCGGCGATTCAGAGCTAGTGGAAGTAGCGTCTCGACGCAAAGGATTGCCTCCCAAGCCACCCCTAGGATCTGATGAGATTGTTTCGCAAATAGTGCGAAAATAGCGGCTACAAGTCTTTTATACTAATCGATTATCAAGCGCTGAGGGCAGTACTTAATGGGGAATAAGATATAGCAATTGGTTTTATCGCTGGGTGGAGGTCAAAATGGAAAGCGCGGCGCATGGCAATAAATCCCAACTATCTCCAAATCAGAATCTTGCAACAAGTTAATCTTAAGTATAAACCTTAATACCCTTTTCTTGCTTAATTTTCAGATAATAACGAATATTACTATTCATGATGTTTTGGAATAGATTTTCGCGAGTAATCGTCCTTCAACTGCTCTATTCAGCGGTTTTGGCGGTATCCCTCTATGCGGCCTTTCAGTTGAGGTTCGACTTTTACCCCGCACCCTACATGGATCGGTTTAAGTTGGGCTTAGTAATTAGCTTGGGCTTGTCCCTTCCCCTCCTCTGGATCTTTGGACAGTTCCGATCTCTTCTTTCGTATTTCGGGTTGCCCGACGCGCAAAAAATTGTTGTCGCTACTGCTTTAGCCAATGCGGGTTTACTCGCCGCCAACTATCTCAATCTGGGGCTTCTTACTCCACCCCGGGGAGTGGTTGTGATCAACTTTGTTTTTGCCACAGTTGGACTGATCGGGGTGCGATTAGGCATTCGCGTCCTCCGAGAACGGTTGCAAGAAAAAGCCCCTGCTGGCCGTGCCAAAAAACGATTAGCGGTTTACGGTGCGGGCTCCGCCGGAGCCGCCCTCGTGGAAGAGCTGATGGCTCGGCCGAATCTTCGAATGGAAGTGTGCGCGATCTATGATGACGACAAACGAAAATCGCATACACGAATCCACGGGGTGCCGATTTTGGGTGACTTAGCTAGCCTACGTAAAGGGGCTGCTGAGTTAAATCTCGATGAGGTGATTCTGGCCATGCCTACGGCCGATCCCGCTCGTACCCGTGCGGTGGTGGCCCAGTGTCGGCGGATGAATCTTCCCGTGCGAACGATTCCGACGATTCATCACGTCGTGAATGGTCACCTGCATCTCGACCGGATCAAGCCGGTGGAGTTTGAGGATCTGCTCTGCCGGGAATCGGTTGAAATGGAGGCCCCAGCGAGTTCACGGTGGATCGCAGGACGGCGAGTGCTAGTGACAGGCGCAGGCGGAACCATCGGGGCGGAATTGGCCCGCCAAGTCTGGGCCTGCCATCCCAAAAGCCTCATGGTGGTTGATCGAAGTGAGCCTGCTTTGTTCGAGATCGAGCAGGAGCTAAGAGAGGACGGAGCAGGAAGTGAGATGCAGGCGATCGTGGCCGATGTGGGAGACACGCACAGGCTCGACACTATTTTTGCCCAGCAGAAACCCGATCTAATTTTTCACGCGGCGGCGCATAAGCACGTGCCCCTGATGGAGCAGCAGGTGGGAGAGGCATTGACGAACAACTCCCTCAAGACGGTGGGCTTGGCGCGAATTGCGGCCAAGCATGGGACGAAGGAGTTTGTCATGATTTCGACCGACAAGGCGATCAACCCGACCAACGTGATGGGAGCAAGTAAGCGCCTGGCTGAAATCGGGCTGCAGGTTCTGCAAAAGCAAACCTCGGGGATGAAAATAATATCGGTTCGCTTTGGCAACGTCTTGGGTTCGTCGGGTAGTGTGATTCCGACCTTTCGCAAACAAATTGCGGCCGGGGGACCCGTCACGGTGACTCACCCTGAAGTGACCCGGTACTTTATGAGTGTGGCGGAAGCGGTGGGATTAGTGCTGACGGCCGGAAGGCTGGGCAAGGGTGGAGATATCTTTGTCTTAGACATGGGCGAACCGGTAAAAATTGAGGAGATGGCAAGGCAGCTAATTGAATTGAGTGGATTTGAGGCGGGCCGCGAGATTGAGATTCGCTACACGGGTCTAAGGCCGGGAGAAAAGTTGTATGAGGAGCTGACTCATAACGAGGAGGTGACGGATAAAACCGAACATCCAAAAATATGGAGATTAAAGTCCCAATCGGACCATCGGCTACAAAGCGATGAGATCGAAGCATCCATCCGGACAATTATTGAGGAGTCGGCCAAAGGGAACACCGCGCAAGCGAAACAGAAGATCAAGGAGCTGGTACCCGAATACACACCTTGGCTCGGGTAGCGGCCCTTCTAAATGGAGTACAGGGGCGGGGACATGAGCTTTTCCGTGAATGTGGTTTAAGCGCTGGGCATTCACTAGGTCTGGCAGTCCTATTTGTTTAAACTTATCTTCCCATCCTTATCTCCTGTCCTAAAATCTAATGACCGATAAATCCAATTTTAAGATCTCCGACTATTTGTGGCCATCGGGGGTCTCATTGTTGGCAGGGTTGTTGGGATTATACATCGCCACTTTGGGCCTATTTGCAGTTGGGATTTCAATAACAGTCTGGCATGGCCTTAGCTTTATTTTCTGTGCACTAGTGACAGGGTATTTCGCGATCAAAAGTTCCTCGAGAATTATGAGGCTTAGAGAATCCGGCGTTGTTTTGGGAATCAATTTAGTCGGCTGTGGCCTTCTTGCTTTGATTGCAGGTCAATTCGATGACCTGAGCGTGGACGGGATGTGTGCGAGGATTGAATCGGTTTTGAGTCTTTCTGCGGGATGGAACCCAGTCAAAGATCCATCCTTTCAAGAAGGGGTGAAACTTGGTGAGACAAATCCTTACCTCAAGGGATCCTTTGTCGTGCAGTCTGGTTATCAGTACAGTTTTGGTAATCTTTTGTCAGCTTACTTGGCTCAGGTTTCGGGCAACCTGAATGCAGGTAAAGCAATCACCCCCATCCTCATGTTTGCATCGTTTGGAATTGTTTTTGGAGCCCTAACGGTTCTTTGTATTCCGAAGGGCTGGGCCACAGTGCTAGCAGTTCTTGTAGCGCTCAATCCCGTGGCCATTTCACAAAGCTCCACCTACTATATTGATGGGCATACGGGCTCACTTTTTGCCTCCATGCTGTTTAGTGCTTTGCGCTTGCTGGTCACGGGAGTATCAGCTGATGGCTTAATCTCTCTGGTGGCCGCCTTTTTAGGGCTTTCCGCTGCAAAAACCTCAGGACTTTTTTATGGGGTCATCATCGATGTGGTGTTCCTAGCCTTTTACGCCCTTACCCATCTAAAAAATTTGCGGCCGATGCTGGTCTTTGTCGGAATCTCCGCCCTAGTGACATGGCCCGTGGGCCTGCTCTTTCGCAAGGTCGGCGGTTTTCCAGCTTTAACCTTGGAGTATTTACAGAGTGCAACGAATCTGGCTACTCCTGGCTACGGAGTTGGAGATGCCTCCTACGGATTAGACGCAATGTTGAAGCTGGATCGGGTGCAGATTTTCTTTATGTCCTATTTTGCGCCGACGGAGATCGTGGCCGACAAAGTGAAAACCAAATTTCCATTTTGGTTAAACCGAAGGGAATTATCGGTTTTCGAGGATCTAACGCCAGATGCACGTTCCGGGGGTTATGGCCCCCTTTATGGAGGATGTCTGCTCTTGGCGATGGCATCGTTGGGAGTGACTTTTCTAGGACAGGGACCCCCGATCTCGGCCCTTTTTCCAGTCATCCCTTTGGTGCTGAGTGTGGGGTTGACTCAGACTTGGTGGGCGCGCTGGGCGCCCCAAGGGTGGCTAATTCCCGCTGCTTTACTCATCCCGGTTTTGTGCTCGCTCGCCGCGGGTCCCAAAGGGAAACGATGGCTTCTTCCCCTTCTTTCGATTTTTGTCGGGATT
>SXGQ01360527.1_pt1 | contig 18365 bp, 17 predicted proteins | sample 3178371 | NCBI WGS metagenome assembly SXGQ01 (sample SAMN11356859, study PRJNA531348) | freshwater metagenome | isolation source: freshwater sample F1-20 | place: China: Fuxian Lake, Yuxi | collected 2017-12-25 | reverse complement strand
GCCGTTCTTGTTCAGCGTCCATATGACTTCGCCCTTCTTGTTGAAGCGGGCATTGATTGCTTTTGGATTGCAACCTGATTCACGTCTGGCAATGTAGATGAATTCTTTTACAGGCAGCTTGTATCTTTTTAGATGCGGCACTAACCACGCACACTGGTCATCATAACCATGTGCAGGCACGACGCTGCCCAGCAGCAACGCCAAAGAAATAAAGATGGAGCTGATCAGCTCTCTAATCTTCCTTCTTAGCTTTTTTGTCGACAGCGCTAAACACTGCGTTAATCTCTGTGGTGCTCAACTTGCCGTCGTCCAAGAACGCACGGGACAGTCCTTCTACCACGACTGCTACGCCACCGATGCCAGCCATCATGGCTGCCTTCCACAAGGGTACGCCAGCTATTGCACCTGCGCCCATGACCGATAGTCCTGATGCTGCGAAGGTTGCAAGGATTCTTAACAATATGTTTCTTACTTGATTCATACTATCTACCTCTTTCTTTTTCGCGTTCTGCTTTCGCTCTTGCGGCTTCTCTGTCTAATATCTTCATCTGTTCTCTCATTGCAGACTCTTCTTGGAATGGTTGCAGTTGATAGAATGGCAAACCTAAGAAGCGATACAATGCTTGCAATGATGCTTCAGTTGTTTGTGGTCCTTTTTCTTCTTCAATGTATTCTGGTGCACCAATGTAACGGCCAACGCCTGGTGCAGTTTCCAATGCTCCAGCTGCGCTTTGCAGTCCACCAAGTCCAGGTATCGTACCAGCCAGGTTCAACACACCAGGCACCACGTTTGCAGCACGCTGGGCAGCAGAGCCAATACCGCTGACGTTCTTAACTAAATACTCAAGCTGTTCACGCACACCTTCGTCATATGTTGGGCTGAATATTTGTTGGCCACTTCTAAATTGTTGGTTCATTGCAGCTTCAATTGGTGCACGAATTGCCGGAGTAAGACCAGACAAAAAGCTACGTGGATCAATCAGTGATGCAAATGCTTCGTCTTGTTTCTGATAACCAAAGTCTGGGCTGCCGTAAATGTTATCACCAAACGGAAGTTTAAATGAAGTTCTCAAGTAGTAAGGACGCTTCTGGTCCTGCATTCCTTCTTCATCAGTCAAGTTTCTTGTAACACTATTCCACCAAGCAAATGCTCTTGGGTTAGCCCACGATGATTCGACAATCAGTGGGAACGAACGGCTGGTCCACATCCAGAACGGAATAACAGATTTTATATTTCTGTCTGCAATCGACAAGTCCTGATAGTCAATAAGATATTTTGATGTGCGGGCAGTTGCTGCTTCTGGCGACATGCCACGTGCAACACCATCATAAGTCAGAGCAAAGCGTGTAAAGTTTTCAATTGTATTGCCAACACTACGAGAAAGCCCCAATGCTTTACCTGCTGCTCTTGAAGCTGCGTTTACTGCACCAGCTTTGTTGTTTAATCTACCACTGATACCCAACGAGCCGGTGTCTTCAAACACATCACCGATGAGACCTTTAAAACCATACTGAGTTGCACTAAGAACGTCCATGGCTTCTGCATAATCTACTCCACCTTTTCTTGCCAATGCGGCGTATTGTGGGCTAAGAATAAATTCATTCATAACTCTAGACATATCTATTCTTAAAGCATATTCATAATCTCTTTGTGCAAACTTACCTTCTTTAGTTGTAAACCATTCGGCAATGTCCGCATCAGCAGTGGTCTTTCCTCTACTCTCTAACGCTTTTACTGCTCTTGCTCTTAAAGCATATTCAGCAGTTTCGTCAACGCCCATGCCAAGCAAATCTTCTAAGTTTTGGCTCTTCAAGAAATCAGAATAAGCTCTGTAGATTCTTGTTGCTCTTGTTATATTGATAGGGTTCATGCCAGCGGCCAACATAAAGAATACGTTTGACATTCCGTTGCGCAAATGGAAGCCTGGTGTTGCGGTTACCCAACCTTTAAACATTCGTGTAACATCACCAAGAGAATTGTTGATTGCTGTTGCAAATTTAGGGTCTTCTAATCTTCTGAAGTTCTTAATCATGTCTGCAATTTCTGGCGAAGCAATCAAACCAGGATAGTTTCTTGAGTTAAGTTGCAAGAACATTGTTGCATTGTCCAGGAATTGTGGCACTAAAGCCTTCCATTGTTCTGGATCAATACTATTTAATTTAACAACAAGATTATCTGCTTCATTTCTTAACGAGGCTGTTAGTGCTGCTGCTTCAGAAGACATCGCTGCACCAGTGCCTGCTGGCACTCCTCCAGGAACTGTTTCTGACAATCTTCGTAGATTAAAAAGACGTTGTTCAAAATTGTTTAAAGTTTCATTTAAAGAATCCGCAAAAAGACCCTTGCCTGCTAAAGTTTTAGTGTCAATATCATCAGCAAGTTTAGCTATTTGGTCACCCAATAAACTCATCTCATCAGCAAAACCTTCTACCGTATTCAACGCAGCAACGCGCTCAGGCGTAAGGATGGTAGTTACTGCATCAGCAAAATCAGAAATCTTTGATGGCACCGGTACACCATACGTATACTTAACCTGTTCTTGTTTTATTAGTTCTTGAAAGCCTTTGTTTCTAAACAGTTCTGCAGCGGGGTCGCCTTCTCTTGGCACTGTAATGTCATCAGCATAATCTGAAGGATATGCGCTTCGTATTTCTGCTCTGGTATATGGATAAATTTGCCCAGGAACACTGCTTGGACTTATGCCGCTTGATTCATCAAACACTCTTGTGCCACGAAGAGCAGCACTTTTAGTTGCCAAAGCCATGTTGTACAACCACTCGGTGAAGGCACTGTCACGAGCCCAACCGTCAACATATCTTCTGAATGCTGTGTCTGCATCTGTTTCAAAGATGTCGTATTTTAATCCGCCTTTTTCGCGGGCAATCTGATTAAAACGTTTTACTCCTTGAGATACATCTTCAGGTGTAAGCTTTACACCAAACCAAATTTCTCCTGCCGTAAGTCTACGAACATTGGAACCGGCAAGTGCAAAGCTACGGTCAGCTGCTGGATTGTCGACGCTGTTAAGCAGGTCTGCACCAACAGATTTAACTGTTAACTCTTTATCTCTTACGCCTCTTCTTGCTCTGTCGGTCAATACGTGCGGGAACCAGGATTCATTTTTTGGCAGGTCGTCTATTTTTTCTAGCGGTATACCAGCAGCTATTTTTGCACGTTGGTTTAAATAGTTTGCTCTCTCGTAAAACTCATTGCCAACTTGGCGCCACACACGAGCTTGGTTTAACTCCGCTTGTGTGACTGGTCTGCCAAGCAATTCGCTGGCACGTTCGGGCGTCATTGAATCGTCCAACAAATCAACTTTTGGTTTGTATACTATTTTAGGTTTACGCCCACCTGCCATTGGAACGCCAGTCTCAAATGATTCTGCTGCTGTTAAAGGTTTACCTGGTACGACATCAGGAAAAAGTATTGCATCAAGTGCATCGTCTGCTGTCCTTGCAGTCACTGCTACTTCTACTGGGTTGGACAAATCAAGCAAGTCGCTTACTGTTCTTGAGTCTGCGCCACCCAGTGCTGGACTTAACAATTGTTGTCCTTCACGAGCTTGATTTGAACGCACGGTTCTGAATGCTTTGTCTGCGGCAAGTAGCTTTACAAATTCGTTGCCTTCTTTGGGTGTTAATTTTCTACCATCGTACTGTCCGGTACGTAAACCAAGTCTCATGTTTAAGATGTTCTTAGCACCAAATACTCCGCCATCACCAACCGGTGTAGCAACACCCAATATTTTCTTACCTGCTCTTGTGTTTACAAAGTCACCCAAAACAATTTGTGTGTCGGTGCCTGGAATCTTGGTAGCTAAACCGCCGACTCTTGTGCCGCCAATTATTGCACCAGCCGTGTCAGCAAGTCTCTCCGTGCCAGGTATGATAACCCTGGCTTTGCCAACACCAAATCGCAAGCCACCACGCAAGCCAAGTGCTTCTGCAACGTCACCACGTGCAGCTCTGTAGCCACGTGTAGCAAGGTCACTTACTACATCATCAGTCAACGTATTAAGTACACCTTCAGCGTTGGCACGAACTGCTGCACTGTAGGCACCGCTAGTATCGGCTGCAATCTCTGCTGCTTCTTCTCTTAACTCACGGGCACCTTGTGCTAAGTCTTCACGCGTTTTTGCACCAAGAGTACGGCGTGCACCTGTACGCTGCTGTTTGAGAATTTCTTCAACTGCACCCTTTTGCGCAGGGTTCAAAACTCTTGCTGCATCGTCTGTTAGTTTGCTGCCATCAGCTACAACACGCAAGCCACGTTCTAATCCTTCTTTGCTAACAGCTTTTGCGGTTTGTTTTGTGCCAACTTTTACACCTTGTTTAAGTGCCCCAAGTGCAGCTGACTTTGCAAAACCACCAGTACCAAAAGTTAAGTAGGTGATTGGATCAAGTAAGATGTCGCCAGCCAAACCAATTGTTCTGTCCAACCATTTGTTGCCAGTTGGATTGGCAAATGCTTTACCAAAACCATAAGAAGTATCTCGAGATTGCGCAAGGAAATCACTGAAGCTAGCGTTGTCCCCACCTGGCATCAAGTCAACCAATTCATTCACACCAGATATAACTGTTCTTCTGCCGGTGTCAAGAACTTCCAATGGCTTAAGCACTGCACTTCGTATTGGTTGGAATGCAAGCTTGCCAGGGATAATGTCAAAGTTTACAACCTTGCCTAATACACCCAACGCTCCACGAGATTCTTCTGTACCAGATTGTATCTTGGCTATACGTTCTTCGTCTACACCCTGACGTGCTGCAGCTCTTGCTGCTTTGCCGTAGTTTCCGACCACTTCTCTGTCCAAACCTTGAGTTCTGCTTGAACCACCAGCACCAGTAATTGGTGCACGTCTGGCGCTAATCTCAGCTGCTATCTCAGCAAGTGTCTTAGGTTCGTCTGGCTCGGTAGCTTGTCCCGCAGCACGTACTGCACCAGCTCCTGCAGACGCGGCTGCGCCTGTTGTTAGACCGCTTCTTCTTAAAGCAATGTCAGCTGCCTGTTGTTGTAAGGACACTACTACCTACCTACGGATAATGCTCTTGCGGCCTTGTCAAGGAATGGTGTTCTGCCTGACTCTTGAATCTTCTTGGTTGCTATCTTGTCCAGCTCATTTAAAACTTGTTCTCTAAAAGCTCTGGCTGATGCTTGAGCGTTTGAACTTGCATCGACCGTACGACTAGGAGATGTTCTACCTTGCTGCTGTGCTATTGCGCCAGGCACACGACTGACGTCACCTGTCGGTCCGGTAAACGCAATCGGATCAAACTTTGCCAACTCAGGTGTTTGGGTAAAGCGCTTGTAGAGTTCTTCGTCTGCTGCTTTGTAAACATCTGCATAGACATCTCTTGGCTTGTAAGTCTCTGTAGGTTCTGGGAAACCAGCTTGCTTGAAGATGTTTCCTTTTTCTTCTGCTTCTGCATATGCAAGTTCTTGTTTCTTTTGCTCAGACCTTACGGTGTTGTAATCTCTGTAAAGGTCTTTGCCGATTTGAAGATAGTCTTCCACTGTTGGCGTGTCGATCAAAGCTAAGTTAGGATTTACTTTTTGCAGTCTGTCAAGCTCAGCTTCGTAGTTTGCCCTTATTGTTTTGTTGATTGTTGCAAGTGGTTTTTTACCAAGCACGTCAGCAAAGATGCCAGCTTCAAGACTGTCTGGGTCTGAGGTTCCGTACAGTCTTAGGTCTGGTGCGTAAAGGTCAATCAATTCATCTTCAGTATAAAGTTTTGGAAGCTTTGGTTTGGCGGATAAAGGGTCCGATATTGCCAGAACCTTCGGGTCAAATATATCTTCTATGCTACGTTGGTAGCCACGCTGTGACTCGGTTGGCGCAGCAGCCTGTGCCAGTTGAGATAGCAGCAACAAAGCATCTTGCAAAGTAAATGACTGTTGTTGTACTTCGTCTTCTTCCATTATCTTGCTCCGTAAATGTTTAAGAACTTTTGTCTAACCATTTCTTTTCTGGCTTGCTTGCCAACTTTTTTTGCGGCCTTTGGTTTTGAAAGAGGCACTATGGCTTCTGGCCCATCTTCACCTACAATGGCCAAGGTTGGCTTGTTAACCACACCGCCTTGAGCAAATGGTGTTGCTCTTCTGGCGTTGAGAGCAGCCAACAATTCTTGTGGCGTGCTACCTTGTGCTTGTGCGGCTGGTGCAAGGTTTGTTAGTTGGTTACTAATAACTTCTTGTGGAGTTGCTGTTGCTAACAGTTGTCCACTACCAGGTTCGGCTGGTGCGGCTGGTGGCTGCGTAGCATCGTCTGCTCCACGTATTGGGTAGCCTGATTGCGCAAGCGTTGCAAGAGCATCGTTAAGCGCATCTTCACGTGCGACCTTAGTCTGCTCAAGTTGAAACTTTTGCTGTTGCAGTTGATTATAAAGGTCATTCAAACCTTTTAACTTTTCTTGTTCTAAGCCAGAAACTGCACCACCGTAGATGGTTTGTAGCTGTGCGTTTGACAATGCTTGAGCAAGGTTGTTCTCAACCAGACGCGACTGCTGTGCGTTTTGTTCTATCGCAGACAAAGTGCCAAGAAGACCAGTGTAGTTTGTCTGTGCATTCTGTGATGCCTCGTTGACCTTTACTACTTCTGCTTCTATCTCGCCTTGTGGTACGCCTCTAGCTGCCAGGTATTGTGACAGTTGATTTGTTGCGGCCTGAGGTAATTGCAAAGCTGGAGCTTGGTATGCGGTTGGTGCCATTCTAGTCAAGGCTTCTCTTGATGCATCAAAACCCTGTGTTTGTAGTCTCGCCCCCGTGTCTCTACGGCTTGTTATATCCTTAAGAGCGGTATCATACTGGCCTCTAATAAATTCTTCATTGGTTGCTTTTGATTGATCTATTAAACCTGATAAACCTTCATATCTTTTAGGCAATGCAGCAAGCATATCTTGCAACATCTGTGATGAAGCAGCTGCACCATATGCTTTTCTTTCGCTTTCTACTTTTTCTTTTCTTTGTTCTTCTGCAATGTCGGCTTGCTTAACCGCAAGAGCAGAGCTACCACTGCTGCTGCTGCTGCTTGTCTTTGCTGGAAATAACTTAGTAATATTGTCTAGGGATGGAAGGTTTGCAGCAATAGCTGCTGCGACTGCAGCTGGGTCACCAAAGTTTTGCGCTGGTGCTGGTGCTGCTGTTGTTCTACCTTGTTGGGCAAGGACTGCTCCAGGCACGGTGCCTCTTGGCGTTGATGGTTTTTGCCCAGGTGGATACTTTGGTGGTGGTGGGGTTTGTCCTGGTGGATATTTCTTAACGCCTGTTACCATATAATCCTACCTTAATTGTAAAAGAGCTTGCGCGTCTTGTGAAATTTGTCTGGCTTTGTCGGTTTCCATATCAGCCAAAGATGCTTGCAAACTAGCCAAAAGCTGCCTTTGCCCAATGTCATATTGTCTATCGGCTTCTGATAGGTCTTCTGTAAGGTAGCCTCTTTGACGAACAGCCTCAGTGCCAAACTCACGAATGCCACGATTGTAGATGCCAGAACGTACGCCTTGGCCGTAAAGGCCACGCTGGGCGTACTCAGAGGTTAGTTTAGGAGCAGCTTTCTTTACTTCGCGGTCGTATTGATCGATGTTTCTCTGCCCTCTTGTCTTGGACAAGAACTGACGATAAGCATTCATAGCCGACTCAGCACCGTACCTATTGGTGACTGCTCTTCTATTTGCTTCAAATAAACTCGGGTCGTAAGCTATGACGATACCTCCTACCTATTAGTAAATTTTTCTCTATTGTTTAAAACCACCAAGAAACAACCGAATACTTTGTGCCGGATGTCACAGGCTTAGCAGCATGCATATAAGGAACTCCTGATGGAAACAATAGTAAATCTCCACCATAAGGCTTGTATGTAAAATTTAAATAAGGAAACTCTAGTTCCCCACCTTCATAGTCACCATTTAAATAAAGAAGTCCAGACACACGCCTTGGGGTTTTTGGCCCGTCATCCATATGCCTTTTATACTCACCACCATTGGCGTATCTTAATATTTGATAGCCTTGGTCGTAAGATTCTTTTATAGAGAAGTTAAAACGTACCAGATAATCACGAAGGCACTGTTCAAACATATTATGAATTTGAGCATAAGCATTACCCAGGGCTAGCACTCCCTCGTCTTTCTTTACTTCTTCACTTAATCTATCCAACCTAAGAAGGTGTAGTACTTCGTTGGTTCTCCACTCATCTTTTTCAATACCATTTGGGTTGACTACTAAAGCTCTTTCAAACTTGCATACATTTGATATTGCTTCAGCATCTAGTATATATTGCAGCATTTCTTGCGGGTTTTCCACAAGATTCCTGTAGATTACTATTCCGTTATGTTCTATCGAATTAAGCATTACCAAAGGCCAAGCGGGCATCTGGCTTCTTTTAGTTTAACTTTTAAGTTCATAAAGCAACCGCACTGCTTGCATTGCTTGGTTTTCTTGATCAACTCAGGACAATCCATGCACAAAGACATTCTTGTGCTTTCATCTTCTATGGTTGCGTATTCCGTGTTTGGGTTTATAAAATCCCATGGACGGGTAGTGCCTAATTTTTCTTTATACTTTTGCCAAGCGTTCACTAAGTTCCTTCGATAAATTCTGTTCCATTCCAAAGCCAACCTGGCCCTATGCCAATTTCTAATTGCTCATCAGTCAAACTAATAACAGTTGGGTCTGATTGAAATATAGCGTTAACCATTTCATCACTCTTTGGAATTTTTATTCTACTAGCTATTTTATTTTTTACAGTTAAAGTATAAGTATTAGTTATTTCATTCGTGTCGTCTTCTAATTGAATGGTAGGGTTTGATCCAAAAGCTGTAACCCACTCTTCGTAAGATACGCATACCTTCCAGTTAGATGCGACTTCTCCATCTACCACTAGCGAATAGTAAACATTTGGAAGTGGAGTTTGATGTTCGTTTACACATGGCATACTTACATTATACCCTAACAACAAGCATTAAAACAAGAACGACTACAGTTGGCGTTGAGGTAAGCTTGACACGAACACTGTGGAGTGCCACCAACACAGCACGGTGGAGCGCAAGCTGAGCACGCGTCGTTCAAGCACTCTGGACCAGGAGTGCATACTGGTGGACCTGGCGGTGGTGGAGGTGGGGGCGGTGGTGGTGGAGGAGGTGGTGGAGGTGCGGGAGCTGATGGCGTAACAGAGTTGGAAGAAGCAGATGCTTCAGAAGATATACCATAGTTTGTTGTGCCGGTTACGGTAAAAGTGTAGGAAGTACCGTTGCTTAAGCCGGTAACAATGATTGGCGAAACTCCAGCACTTGCGGTTATACTGCTTGGAGTAGAAGTAGCGGTATATGTAATTGTACCTTTGCCAATGTATGTTGATGGAGTAAAAGGAACTGTCGCACCAGCGTTGTCAGCTACGGCCGTACCAATCGTTGGTTCAGTTGGCTTTCCGCCACCAGTGCTAGAAACAAACCTCATTAACTTGCTAAGTCTCCTACTGCTATCCAAGTGTTGGCAGCTCTTTTAATTAAAGTTGCCGAAGAATATTGAGCACGAAGTTTAAGACCAGGAGTTCCATTAATTGTAACTCCAGCTCCTTGAGTCAAAGTTGTTTGACCTGCGCCAGTTTGAATAACAAGAATCTGTGAACCTACCGTAAAGTTTGTTGTTGAATCTGGAGCAACGGTTAGAGTGTTTGCCGAAGCATTGCTCATTTCAACTATCTTTCCGTCATCACCTATAACCAAAGTGTAGCTAGCCAATCTGGCATTTGTTGCAAAGTGTCCTACAACGTTTCCGGTTGCGGTGACGTCTCCAGTTGCAGTAAGGCCTCCAGTTACGGTCAAAGACGTGCCGGTTGCAGCACCGATGTTTGGTGTCACCAATGTCAACGACGATGCTAACTTGGCACTTGTTACGTTTGCGTCGGTGATTTTAGCTGTGGTTACAGCATCTGTTGCAAGCTTGACTGTAGAGATAGCATTGTCTGCTATGTCGGCTTCGGCAATTGCACCAGCTACGAAGTTGTTTCCTGACGATAGGGCGTCAAAGTAATCCTTTGCGTCCTCCCAGTTCTCGTTATGTTCTTCCGCTAAAACAATACCACCATTTGAAAATGAGTTTGGAATTGTAAATACTGTTGCCATGTTATTCTCCTTACTTCTGGCTTCTTACTCTTCTAGATTTAAATTTGTATGCTATTGAATTAATTCCCCAGTATCTACCTGGGTAAATTGCTGGGTTTGAATTTGTATCGGTTGGGCCAATAAATTCAAGCTGAACTGACTTTGCTCTCTTCAATCTACTTCCTGCCTGTATTGTTGTTGGCAGCGAATCAATTCCATAAATTGAAGTACCATAAACTGCGGTTCCGTAAACACCACCTGATTGCGAAGCATCAAGTATCAACGTAGTTGGATTAGCTACTGTAACGCTGTTGAAATCATGATATACGTTAATAATTAATTGAGTGTCCTCAAGCACGTTGCGTACGACAAACAAAGGCTTGACGAACGTTTTGTCCTGAACATAACGGTCGTTATAAAACCAAGAGGTTGTATAGTTGGTTACAAAACTTCCTGTGCTGTTTGGTGTTGCACCCTCCAACACGTCATCTTCGTCTTCAACGGGAATGTTACCAGCTTCGTATTCATCAACCATAAAAATATATGGAAAGTTCTCATCTGGATTTATCATCAAATGATAAACATCTTCGCTTGCATCAAACCAGTCACAACCAGCATATAAACCAAACTCGTCAGCTGATTGAAACATTGTGTATGCGCCTTCTTGGCCGATGCTTTTGTCATAAACAAAGTTAACAGTTGATATGATTGGCAGTACCCCAGAACCTTCCCAGTCGTAAGGAGCTGACATCCACAATCTGTTGTTAATAAATGCAAGCGTAACTTTTGATAGTTCTTGTGCGTTGATTTCGTTTTGTGTCACCGTTGGTTCAAGACGAGCATAAATGTTTTGCAGGCCGTTCTTGTCATACATGTACAAGCCCTTTGGATAGTCAAAGAAATAAACTCCACCATCTCCCTCTACGCATTGTTGCGGAGTGTCTATGCCTACAAACTTTGAAATCTCTACAAGTTGAAAAGAATCAGCATCGTAACCCATCAGCAGATAAACAGCTTTGGGTTTGAATATTAGAAGCTGACCATCTACGACGGCAAGACCCCTAATGCCTTCGCCACCAGCAATGATGTCAATGTAATCTTCTTGGAACCAATCTTCTGGAAGACTTTCATGAGACCAACGAAGTCTGTTTGGGTGGTCGACAACAGATGGCGTAGCAGCGCTGTCTTGTTCTTTTGTGTTGGCTACGAAGAGTTTGTTGGCATGTGTGATTGTAAGTTCTGCTCTTGGCATAAAGCCACCAACTGGCAACTGGTATGGCTGCCATGTTGAACCAGACGCAGTGAGTGCTGTTGCATTGGTGTTGCCGACAACCCACTTGTACATTTGTGGTGCGTCTTTGCCAAGGGCAATATACAAAGTATCTTCCCATTGCGTGAAACTTGCACCGTTGGTTGACTTAACTTCCAAAGGAGTTGCTACCGCACTATTTAAGTTCGTAAAGTTAAAGCTTACACTGTTGGCAAACATTACCTTGCCGTTTGTTGCAGTAATAAAACCAGTTGTAAACATTAGGTGCGGGTTTGCTGGATACTTGTAATTAAACAAGCCTTTTGGATTCCAAGTGCCTGATACTGCGGTTGTATTAAAGTTCATGTATCCTGCGCGACTAAACACACCGCCACGTGGATCTACTTCCATGTTTAAAATAAAAGGAGATTCGTTAGGAGCCAATTGAAATTGGTCTGCACGAAAGTTTAAACCACCAGTAAAGTCTCTTTGTTCTGAAAACTGAATGCCCGTAGGAGCATTGGTTCTTGGACTGACGGCTATAAATCCTTTTGCCATTTAACTCCACTCTCCAACTGAAACCGCACGCAATGAAAGATTGACCATGTATCTGTAGTAGTCATATGGATTAAGTTGCAAGCCACCAGAAAGAACCATTTGTTGATTGCGGTTGACAGAAGTCTTCCAACCGCGTATCATTGCAACACCTTGTTCATAGTTGCTCATGTAGATTGCAGCCATGTCAGGGTCTTCTTGGAACTGGAAAATACGAGCAAGCACATAGTTCATCAATGGCATATGAAACTCTGGATCAATATCAATTGCTAAGTTACCATCGCTTAACCAGTTGATGGCGTATCTACGATAGCCCATAATTCGAATCGTATAAAGGGAATCGGGTTTTGGCCAAAGGTTTATTGCACCACCCCACAAAGACCAGTATGCAGGAATGCCTTCAATATCGTTGTCGCTGTTTATAGGCCAAACTTGTTCGGCTCTGTAGTTGTCCGTGTAGATGAGTTGATTGCCCATGTCTGTAACATTAACACAGTTGTTTATTTTTGCAATGTCATTAAAGCTAGCCAATGTAGCTGATGATGGAAGCACTTGAGTAAAGTTGGCGTTGTAGCTGCGACCGTCAGTTTCAGTTACTGCTGATCCAGCATCTACGTTACCAAGAACGGTTGCGGCACCACCCGGTGAAGTAAGCATTGTGTAGCTAAATATTACTGTCGATGGCAAATTGGTTGTTATATCTGTTGGCACGGTCACGGTAAAAGTACCGTTGTATGCACTAGGAGTGCAACCGGTGATTGTAACTATATCGCCGGTAATGTACTGATGGTTTGCAACTTGAGCATTTGCAGTAAGTCCAACTAGGTTTGATGCGGCTGTTAATGCAATTGTAGGAGCAGCATCAAACTCATATGATGTTTGATAATAAGGCCAACCGGTATCGGCCATTACTATCTTTTCAAAACCTTCTCTAACAAAACCTTCTACAACATCAGTAGGAACGTCTGCGTTAGCACCAGTGCCAATATCAAAATCAAGCAACTGAGCAACAAATGATAAAACAATGTTTAAAGTTAAGTCTCTACTTGTGCCAAAGTTAATTGCTGTATTTGGACTTGCCATTGATTACTCCTCTGGTTTTACTTCTTCTTTTTCTTGTGCGGCCAATTTCTTTTCTACTTGACGCAAATGACCTATGCAAAACAAAGTTCCCTTTGCTCTAGGAGCCATGCACTTTACTTCTTTTTTACCCATCGCAGTGCAGGTAATGTTATCAAACTTGTGTTCTACACCTGATGGTGGAGCAAGCTCTACTGCTCTAACATTGCTGCCGTGATAGTCAGCTGATGCATTGCCAACATAACGTGCACCTTCTACGGCTCCGTATGGTTGGGTGCCTGCTAATCCTTGGCCTGCGCCTTGTGTTTGTTTATTCATATTATTCTCCTTCGTTTATAAGTAGAACATGCCGCCAAGGGTCCTTCACCCCGGGCGGCATGCACTATGGTTTATTGATTAGGCTTCAGTTGGCCAGTCAATGCGACTCCATGTAAGAACAGAGCTTGCACCCTGTACTGTGCATGTTGTGCTAGCTTCTCTGATACCACGAATAGTGATTGTGCCATCAGCTGAAGGTGAAATTACACCCTCAACAGTTGCAAGATTATCTGTGGTAAATGCAGAGCCAGTGGTCTGAGCAGATGCTGGAAGGTCGTAAGCATTGCCATAGTTAGCTGCTTGCGTACCAGCTGCTGTCGAAAATTCCGACTTGTAGCTCAACACTGTCGGTGATGCTGGACCACTGATTGCAAAGTTAGCTCCTGAACCTGTTGCATCTACATCGTAGACAACAGATGCTTTGAACTTGTACACATCGCCTGCTTTGCCGTACCAGTTTAAACCTGTTACGTCACCGTAAGTTGCTCCAACAGTTGTGTCGGTATTTCCTACCACTGTTCTTTCTACTATGAATTTATTTGTAGTCATGATTATTACCTTAACTTTCTAATCAATCATGTTGATTAATTGTTTGTTTGTTTGTTTTTGTATTGCTGTAAATCGCTGGTGAGGCAGAGACCACCCGAAGGATGGCAGTCCTTTAAACTGCCCCACCAACGAAACCTATTAGGCGTCTGCGGTCAAGAAACCTTGACGTTGACGGTTGCTGCAGGTCAAGTTACCATAGGCCAAGATGAGGGCATAACGGGCGTCTACGCCAGCTACAGTGCCGTTCATAAAGTCTGTGGTTGTGTACCAGTAACCATTCAAGCCGGTGAGCTTGAGGTACTTCGTGTTAAGGAAGTACATCGGCGCATCCGTTGCGTCAACTGCCAGCTCAAGGTCAAACACAATTGGTGTCTGCTTGAACATCAAGTTTGTGAAACCCGAGTTTGCCTTGGCAACATCCTGATAACGGACGTTGTTTGTCAACAATGACTCGTACTTCTCAAAGAGGCTGGTGTTCGTGATAATCAAGTCAGGAACATCGCTGCCCTTTGAGCAACGGTTGTAAACATCAGCCATGTTCACAAGCGCAAGCGTTGCGGCCATAGTTGTTGCTTGTGTTGGGTTCCACCAAGAGTTGCTTGATGCATCAATGCCACCGACTGTGTTGTTCTGGGTTCCAATTATGTTGCCCAAACCGTTGAAGTCCTTGGCTGCTGGTGATGAGCCTGGTGTTCCGAAGAGTTGCTCGTTAAGAGTTGTCTTCAGCGACATTTCAGCTTGTTGAATTTTTGCATTCAGCAATTTGATGATTGCCTCTGCACCACGGTTCTTTGCTTCTTCGATACCGCTGATTGCGATAGAAGCAGCCATCTGCTTCCAATCGTACTCTGCAGCCGAGATGCCTTCCTGTGGAGTAAGGTCAATTGCATCGTACCCTGAGTATGTTGCAACAGTGTCGTTGACAGCGTACATTACTGGTTCGATGATTTGCGTGCCACCCTCTTCGACGCGAACGCGTCCTTTTTCATTGAGGTGGTTAAGAAGGACTAAGTCCTTGAAAATGTTGTCTACTAGTGTAGGCTGATAGTTCTGCAGCGTAGTTGACAACAGTGAATTAAAGTCGGGATTACCGGCCATGTTATTTCTCCTTGTTGTTTAATTAGAGGTTTAAAGTTTTCTTGGCTTGTTCGTAAGCCTCAAAAACCGACGTTGGTTTTGCAGCAGCAGGTGTTCCGGATTTAGCGGAAGATGTAGAAGAAACAATAGATGCTTGACGCTTTGCCTCTTTCCTACCTTCGGTTTCATTTAACTTCTTACTTGTTTCAGCGGCTTTGGAATAAACCTTGTCAAAAGTAATCTGTTTAAAAACCGACTCTAGGTCAGTCGTGCCCAATGTCAATGCTTTAGCTACAACTTCTTCTGCATTAAAATCTTCACCATACTTGCCAGACAAAGACTCCACTTTTCTTTGCAACTCGTCAAAAGCTTGTTTCTGTTCGAAGGCTACGAGTCGTTGTTCTAAGCTGCGGATTTGCTTCTCAGACGGATCCAGGTATTCATCGTCCACTTGTGGGGCGGTGTTTACACTGTAGTGTTTTTGAAGCATTTGCAAGGTTGTTGCTGGGTCCTTTTCTAGGGCATCTGCCAGGGTCGCAGCAAACTGTACTTGCTTTCTTTGCTCACTGAGTTCTTGCGTCTTGCGGGTATAATCCGCCTGACGCTGGTACCCAGCAATAGCCTCTTTCAGCGGAATTACTACTTCTTGACCATCTACTTGAACTTTAATACCTTTGTCGGTAAAGTTTGTAATATCAAAAAGCTCTAGCTCTGCTTGGGCTTCCACTCCTGCATTATCAGCGTTTTCAACTTGCCCATCTAATGGGGTGTCGGCAACGGTTGCATTAGTTTCATTATTTTCTATCATTTGGGAGTTCTCCTTCTTGATTATTCCCTCTACCTATAGTAGAATTTTTTCTCTTTTATGTTTAATTAGCTCAACGGAGCCGGACGGCCCTGTTGTAATATAGCTAAAATCTCTGGTGGCAATGAGCCTGGAGCGTTATTTTGCTGAGGAACTAAAGGTGGTTCACCCATGCCAGGGACCATTTCTTCCATGCCGGGCAACGGAGGCTGCATGCCTTCCATGCCTGGAGGCATACCTTCCATACCAGGTGGCATACCTTCTGGTGGCATGCCTTCCATTCCTGGCTGTGGTGGTGGCTGTTGCAAGAAGGACTGTGCGTCCTTTACGCCAAAGCCAATACGCAAGACGTATTCAGCCAGCTTGGATAAGTTAACCAGGCCAGCTTGGGCAAATGGTGCCATGGCATCTACAATCTGTAAAGCCATCTGACGTCTAAAGGATTCGTTGATTGGTGCTGTTGATCCAGCCTCAACATTAAAATCAAACTCACCACTGATGTAATCTTTATCAAAGGTCAACCATACTGGTGCGTTTTCTGTGCCAATGATTCTTACAGTTTGTTCACCAGTCAAGAACTGTTGGGCAAGCATGATTAGTCTTTGTGCGCATCTTGCTATACCCTTTTCTATGATAACAAGCTTTTCTGCAGCTCTTGCATTTGCGGCGTCTTGAGCAATGGCTGCTTCGGTTGCTGTTCTTCTAATCTCAGGCAATGCACCACGTTGATACTCAGAAACGCCTGACACACGGTCAATGTCGTTTTGAATAAGTTCAGACTGATTGTAAAACTCTGGCGGGTTGATGATTGCAGGTATTGGTTGGAATACGTTTGAAAGGCTTTCTTGGCCTTTGACTGCAACGATAACGTTGTCTTCGTCGGATACCAATGCCGCTCTACCATCATCATCAAATGCATCTTCTTTAAAGATATACTTGCGGCTGTAGCGTTTGCGATGGTTCATCATCTGCGTACGAGTTTGGTTTAGTTCGTACTGCAGTGGCTCGATTGCTTCTAGCTCACCCATTGGGTAAAAGAAACCAGGCACGTCGTAGTTGCGCAGCATGACGAAAGGATGACCGAACACAAACGGTATCTTGGTTGGCTTAACCAAGAACTTGTCACCGGTATCCGAGAATACTGACATCTCACCTGATTCTAAATCGTAATACTCCCAGATGTCTGCATAGCCTTGGTCTGATGGAACGCTTGTATAGCTGTCAACACCAGGAGAAACACTGCTGTTAGAAGTTCCGTTATAACCATTGCCGTATCTTGAATATGATGTAGCACTTACTTCTTTTCTTGCGGCGGCATCAAAACGCTTGTCTGCTTTAACATCTTTCAACGGACGACGAATGCGTTGTGCAATCCATTTGATGTCTGTCATCGTGCAACCATCTGGATCGACATACATATCGAATGGGTCGACTCTTTCCAAGAACGGTCTATCTTCTTTTATTATTAAGTTAGATTCAACGTTGGCAGTTGGTGGTGCGGCAATCTCATCTGCCGTATCATAAACATCATCTACTTTTTCTTCTTCAACAAAACGATAACCAGCTTTTAGAAAACCATGACCAATAATCAAAAAGTCTTTTACTGCTCTTTGATATTCGTCTTGGCATTGGTAGTGCTGCCACCAGTAGTTGATGATAGCTTCTGTTAAAACTGCCTTATCGCCATCCTCAGGAGTTCTAGGATTAACTAAAATCTTTGGGCGACCAATCGAAACAGCTGGTGCTAAAACGTTGATGGTTGCAAAAGAAATGTTTACAAGCAATCTGTCATACGGCAATGCTTGACGATATTGCTTGCCACGATACAAATTGATCAATCTTGTCCAAAGTTGGTCGTAGTTTTCGTTTTGACGCCAACGCTTAGAATAATCTAACTGTCCGCGATAATGAGTTAACTTTTCACTGTTTGCTTTTCTTGGCATCTAGCAGTCCCATTTCCTTAGAGCCAACGCTTTGCGAGTTGGACGACCTTTACTGTCTTTCATTGGACCTGGCATGCCGCCCATGCGTGCACAGAAAGACTTTCTTCTTGCGGCTGACTTAGGAGATTTCTTTGCTTGTTTGGCAGACACTGGTGGTTTTAACGTGCCACCTGTTTGTGCCTTATACGATGCACGACCTTTGGCGTTCAAGCCACCTTTAGGATTCTTTCCTTCTTTGCGTTGCCACGCTGCTGATTTAGCCATTACTTCTTCTTTTTTGTTTTTGGTGATGCGCCTGCGGGCACACAGTTTGGCACCATCTTCTTGCCCTTGTACTTCATGCCCTGTTGAACGTAACCGTCCCAACATGTTCCTTGTTTAGCCATTATCTGTAGCTCCTAGTTTTCTTTGCAATGTTCTTAGGTTGCTTAACGAACTGTTTACCAGCTTTGTTACCTTTGGCTTTTGCTTTGTTGGTTGCGGCTTTTTCTGCGGGGCTCAATGCATTCCATGCAGCATCAGGCAAATAACGTTTCTTGCCTTTAGATGGTTTACGGTCTGATGTGCGCCATTTCTGGTCACCCCAACTCTTAAGCGATTCTTGCGATTTCGCTCTAGCCACGATAGCCGCCACCCTTTTTCTTGTACTCGTTGGCAAGCAGTTGTGCTTTGCGTGCCGACCATTCACCAG
>SXGQ01687295.1_pt1 | contig 18366 bp, 19 predicted proteins | sample 3178371 | NCBI WGS metagenome assembly SXGQ01 (sample SAMN11356859, study PRJNA531348) | freshwater metagenome | isolation source: freshwater sample F1-20 | place: China: Fuxian Lake, Yuxi | collected 2017-12-25 | reverse complement strand
CCGACGCGACTGCGAAGCGCGACCAGGTGTCGGCCGCGATGGATACGTTGCGCGGCTGCGCCGAGAAAGTCGGTGGCGACGTCATCTCGGCAGGCGGCACGGGCACGTGGCGCGAACATCTCGACACGGGCATCACCGAACTGCAGGCCGGTAGCTATGCATTGATGGACACGCAGTACGCGACGCTCGGTTTTCCCTTCCGCCAAGCAGTGCACGTCGTCGGCACGGTGATATCACGGGCGGCCGGTTGGGCCGTTGCGGATGTCGGCCTGAAGGCACTCGGTATGGACCACGGCAACCCCGAAGTCGACGGCTACGACGTGTGGTTCTGCTCGGACGAACACGTCACATTCGCGGTGAAACGCGATCCGAACGCCCATGGTGCACCGACGTTCCTGCCCAAGGTCGGCGAACGCGTGCTCGTCGCACCCGCGCACGTCGACCCCACGATGTCGCAACACGAACGTGCCTGGGTCCATCGCGACGGCCTCGTCGTCGACGAGTGGGCCATCGACCTACGCGGTTGGTGACTCGGTCAACGCAGCGGCAAGGGCACGGAACGCTCGGCCGCGGTGCGACACCATGTTCTTTTCTTCGGCGGTCATCTCGGCAAACGTGCGACCGTCACCGTCGTCGGGAATGAACAACGGGTCGAATCCGAAGCCGCGGTCACCACGCTCGGCCGTGGCGATGCGACCGTTGCACACGCCCTCGACGATCGTCTCGCGACCGTCGGGCCAGGCGACCAGCGCCACGGTGACGAATCGCGCAGCGCGTTCGGCCACCCCCGACAGCGCACCGAGCAGTTTGCGGCGGTTGTCGGCATCGGTGCACCCCTCGCCCGCATAGATCGCAGTGTCGACTCCGGGAGCGCCCCCGAGTGCCGCGACCTCGAGACCAGTGTCGTCGGCGACCGCGGCCTTGCCGGTCACAGCGAGAATCGCACCCGCCTTCAGACGTGCATTGCCGACCAGTGTCCCTGCGTCTTCGACGATCTCTCCGACCGACTGCGGCCGCGACAGCAACACCCAACCATCGGGAAGCAGGCCCGCGATCTCGGCAACCTTGCCGGGATTCGCGGTGGCGCAGACCAGTTCGCGCGATGCGGTCACGGGTGCGTGGGTCAGCGACCGAGCGGACGTTGCGGCGGCGGCGTTGCCAAGAGGCTGCGCTGTGCATCGAAGATTCGGCCGAGACCGTGCGACGCGAGTTCGAGCAACGTGTCGAGTTCCGAGCGCGCGAACGCCTGGCCTTCGGCCGTGCCCTGCACCTCGACGAATCTTGCCTCGCCGCCGGCGACCGGCTGGAGCATCACCACGTTCATGTCGACCTCGGCCGAGCTGTCCTCGACGTAGGGAAGGTCGAGGATCGGCGTGCCGTTGTGGATGCCCACGCTGATGGCCGCACACTGCGAATGCAGGGGATGTTTCTTGATGAGTCCGTTCTGCATGACGCGCGTCAGGGCATCGTGGAGCGCGACAAAACCACCGCAGATGCTCGCGGTGCGTGTTCCGCCGTCGGCTTGCAACACGTCGCAGTCGACGACGACCTGGCGCTCACCGAGCAGCTGCATGTCGCATGCCGCGCGCAACGACCGACCGATGAGCCGCTGGATCTCGACGGTACGACCACTCTGCTTGCCCTTTGCCGCCTCGCGGTCGACGCGCTCGGGCGACGACCCGGGCAACATGCTGTACTCGGCGGTGACCCAACCCTTGCCGCTGCCCTTCATCCAGCGCGGCACGTCTTCGTCGATCGACGCGGTGCACAGCACACGTGTCTTGCCGAACGACACGAGCACGGAACCCGCGGCCATTTCGGTGTAGTCGCGCTCGAATGAGAGCGGTCGCAATTCGTTCGGGTGTCTGCCGTCGGGTCGTGTCATGCCGACCATGATTGTGCATCGGAGAGCTCGGGACCGAACAAGCGGCTGCCGAGCTGTGCAAACCATTCGGGATCACCCGACGAATAGAAGCGGTGTTCACCCTTGCGGTCGGTCTTTTCCGCGAGGCCACTGGTCTCGAGCATTCCCCGCACGGCGAATGCCGTCTCGTCGGCCGACGACACCAGCACCACGTCGGGTCCCATCACGTCGCCGATCACGCGCGCCAGATACGGGTAATGCGTGCAACCGAGAAGCAACGTGTCGACACCCGCCGACGAAACAGGGGCGAGAAGTCGTTCCGTAAGAACGCGCACTTCGTGTCCCGTCGTCTGGCCACGTTCGACGAACTCGACCAAGCCCGGACAGGCCGCCGACACCAGGTCGACCGACGCATCGACCTCGGCGACCGCCTTGTCGTACGCACCCGAATCGATGGTGCCCACGGTGCCGATGACTCCCGCACGGCCGTTGCGGGTTGCCTGCACCAACGCGCGAGCACCCGGCTCGATCACGCTGACAACGGGTACCGGAAGAATCGAACGCAATTGGTCGAGAGCCACCGAAGCCGCCGTGTTGCACGCCACCACGATCATCTTCACGTCGAAGTCGTTCACGAGGCTGGTGGCGATTTCGTGCGCGTATCGCTGCACCTCCGTGGCGGGCTTGTTGCCGTAGGGATAGCGGCCCGTGTCACCGATGTACACCAAGTCCTCGGCGGGCAAAAGATCGATGACGGCACGCGCCACCGTGAGTCCCCCGAAGCCGGAGTCGAACATTCCGATCGGCTGCACCATCGGTACTCAGACTATGGGTTCGTCACCACGAGTACGTTGAGTGGGTGCTCGCGGCCACTCTTCTCGCAATCGGAGCGGCGATTCTGCACGCTGGATGGAATCTCGCGATCAAGCAGAGTGGCGATCGCTGGCTCGCACTGTGGGGACAATTCTTCGTCGCCGGTGCCGGCTGTGTCGTTCTTCTCGTCGCGCTCGGCGGCGTGCCGGCAAGCGCATGGGTGTGGGCGTCGCTCAGCGGGTTCACCCACGCCGGTTACCTGTGGAGCCTCGCCCGCGCATACGACCTCGGCGACTTCTCGGTCTCCTACCCCATTGCCCGCGGGACCGGCGCGGTGCTCGCGGCGATCGGCGGCGTGATGTTGCTCGACGACTCGCTGTCGGCACTCAACTTCGTTGGCATCGCGGTGACTGTCGTTGGTTTGTGGTTGCTTGCAGGACCCGCCGACAACGCACACGTGCGCGCGGCCCTTGCCGTTGCGGCAACGATCGGCGTGTACTCGGTGATCGACAGCCATGGCTCACGCGACACGGGTGGAAACCTTTACGCCCTCGCAACCTTCGTCGCCAGTGCGTTCTTCACGACGGTTCACGGCTTCGTCATCGGTCGCGGCCCGGCGATGCTGCCTGCGCTGCGGGCGCAATGGCGGCGATCCGCCCTTGCGGGTGCGGCATCGGTACTGACCTACTGGATGGTTCTCGTCGCGGTGCAGCGGGCATCGGTGGGCTACGTCACCGCGCTGCGTGAGTCGAGCGTCATCATCGCCGCACTCGTCGGCGTCTTCGTGCTGAAGGAGCCGAACGCGAGGCGACGAGTCACCGCTGCGTGCATCGCAGTCGGCGGACTGGTGATTCTCGTCGTCGGCTGACGAGTGCGACTCAGAAGTAGATGATCTTCTCGGCCGCGGCTTCGGCCACGTCGAGGTCGTCGGTGTAGGCACCCGTCGAGAGGTACTTCCACCCGCCGTCACAGATGATGAACACGATCGTTCCCTCGTCGATTTCGTTGGCCACCTTGATGGCACCCGCAAGCGAGGCGCCTGAAGAGAGACCCGCGAAGATGCCGGTCTGGGCAACCAATCGACGCGTCCATTCGATGCTCTCGCGCGGACGCACCACACGCTTGCGATCGAGCAGTTCGAACCCGTTCCAGTTCTCGAAGACCGGCGGGATGTAGCCGTCTTCGAGGTTGCGCAGACCCTCGACGCGCTCGCCGAGCGGTGGCTCGATGGCGATGATCTTCACGTCGGGCTTGTGCTCGCGCAGATAGCGGCCCGCTCCCATCAGGGTTCCCGAGGTGCCGAGACCCGCAACGAAGTGCGTGATCTCGGGGCAATCACGCAGCACTTCGGGACCCGTAGTTTCGTAGTGGGCGCGCGGGTTGGCATCGTTGCCGTACTGGTAGAGGAAGCACCACTCGGGATGCTTCTCGGCCATTTCCTGAGCGCGACGCACCGCACCGTTCGAACCCTCTTCGCCGGGGGTCAACACAATGTCGGCACCGAAGATCTGGAGCATTTGACGACGCTCGACCGACACGCTCGTCGGCATGAGAATGGTGATCGGGTAACCCTTGATCTGGGCGATGGCGGCGAGCGCGATGCCGGTGTTGCCCGACGACGGCTCGAGAATGCGCTGGCCGGGCTGCAGGCGACCGTCTTTTTCGGCGGCCTCGATCATCGCCTTGGCGATGCGGTCCTTCACCGAACCAAAGGGGTTCTGGTTCTCCAACTTGGCGACGAGGCGTACCGACGGCTTCGGCGAGAGCACGCTGACGTCGACCATCGGGGTGTTGCCGATGAGGTCGAGCACGCTGTCGTTCACCATGTTGAGGCGGGTCTCGATGCTCATGCTCAGCCTCCTTCCGACGGTTGGGGTCCCACCGAAGCGGGATCAAAAAACGACTAAACCTGTCGGAATTGTACTGAATTGTCGGGCGGCTTGCTCAGGCGAGCCAATAGGCCGTCGAGATGTCCTCTTCGGTGATCTGCGAACCCTCGGGAGCGGCCTGGTCGATGCGAAAGCTGCGCGCCTCGGGCACCTCCCGCGCCAGGGTCACGATCAGGTAGTGCCACCCCGGGTCGGGGGCCTGCGCCACGTCGGTCGGGCTGGGGTACGCCTCGCTGTGGGTGTGGCTGTGCATCACACCGATGATCTCCAGGCCGTCGGCCTCGGCCGCTAGTTCGGCACGCAGGTGCTCTTTCGGGTCGATCGTGTAGACGCGCGCACTGTTCGCCACGTTCGTGCACGGCACGAAGCGCACGACCTCTGCCCTGTCGGGCCGACCGACCATCAGGCCACAGGCCTCGTACGGGTAACCCGCCAGCGCGTGGTCGTGCATCGCACGCAGTTCGGTTTCGGGAACCGTCAGCTTCGATGGTGTCGCCACGTCGACGAATCTACCGACGCGCGTCGGGCAACGGCGAAGTTTTCAGGCTGCACCGAGAACCGTTCCGTATCGCTGCTGCGCAGCTTGAGCAGACGTACCGATGAACTTGCCGATCTTCTGCCAAGAAAGGCCCGCCGCACGCGCCTTTGCAACGGCGTCGAGCAACTGCTGTTCGGATCGAGCTCGCGTGACAACCGCGCGCTGGAGCAGGTACTCCTCGAGTGGAATCTCCGTCGCTTTGTCAGAATCGAAGTCTTCGAATTGCTGTGACAACTCTTCAGCATGGTCGAGAATCTCTTGGATTGACCTTGGCATGATGATCACCTGACAAATTTCGGTCGTGCCGGCATGGCGTGGACGATGAACTCAACTCCGTCTCCTGAACTGAGGCCGACTTCCAGAAGTCTTGCCGACCGGTCGGGGCCGATCAACATCGTCAGGTCGTCGAGTTTCAGCACGCGAATCGGGTGTTGAAATGCGTGGAGCATGTCCGCGTCGGCAACGCCGTGCTTTCTGGCGCTGTCGAGGATGACCGGATCCACACCGTCAAGTTAACTTGATATAGCCCGTGTTGCAACCAATCGACTCAGATCTCAGGCGACGGCGAGACCGCGGTTGCGGTACGCACGACGCCGCACCGGCGCGAAGCCCAACTTCTCCACCAGGATTCCGGTGGTGAGAATGAGCAGGATCGCCGTCACGATGAGCGACATGTCACCCAACTGACGTCCTGTCTCGAGCGTCTGGCCGAGGCCGTTGCCCAGCGCGGGCGAAATCGCGATGAGTTCGGCAGCCATCAATGAACGCCACGCGAAGGCCCACCCTTGCTCGAGGCCGGTCAGGTAGTTCGGCAAAGCGGCGGGCAACACCACACGACGGATGTTGTCGAACCGACGCAGGCCCAACACCTTGGCAGCACGAAGATAAAGCGGCGGGATCTGGTCGATGCCGTTCACCAAACCGTTCGTGATCGACGGCGTGGCACCCAGGATGACGACGGCATAGATGGTGGTTGGGGTGAGACCGAACCAGATGATGGCTGCGGGCACCCAAGCAACCGACGGCAACTGCTGGAGGCCACTGAGGATTGGCCGCAACACCGTGCGGGCGAAACGTGCGCGCGTGATCAGAATCGCAAGTGGCGTCGCAATGACCGCCGACATCGCAAACCCAATGAGACCGCGGCTCACGCTGTTGCGCACCGCAGACCACACCAGACCTTGCTGCCACTGGTCACGCAGCGAGCGCCACACGTTGCCGGGGCCGGGGAACTTCCATTCGGGCCAGATCTTCAGCGCGAAGAGAACCTGCCAAACGATCAACAAACCCGCGATCGAAATGACCGCGGGAACGGCGGCTTTGACGAACCGCCGACCGAGCGAGATTCGCTCGACGGAATTGGATTCGAGGGCATCGAGTCCCGCTTCGAGAGTGGCGAGGTCGTTGCGTTCGGGAACTTCAACGGGTTGCATGACGGCTGATCTCCTTGCGCAGCTCGGTGGTGATTTCGGCAGCGAGCGTCGCAACCGCCGGGTCGTCGATGTTGCGCGGCTGGGGCAGGTCGATCCCCCACTCGCGGATCACGCGACCAGGCTTCGACGACAGAAGCAGCACGCGTTGACCGAGGCGAATTGCCTCACGCACGTTGTGCGTGACGAACACGATCGTCAGCCCACGCTCTTTCCAGACCGTCGAGATTTCCTCGTGCAGGAAGTCCCGGGTGATGGCATCGAGCGCAGCGAACGGCTCGTCCATCAACAGGATCTTGGCGTCCTGCGCCAGTGCACGGGCAATGGCAACACGTTGCTTCATGCCGCCCGACAGTTCGTGCGGTCGCTTGTCGTAGGCGTGTTCGAGATGCACCAGGCGCAACAACTCGAGCGCCCGCTCCTTGCGTTCCGCCTTCGCGACACCCGAGGCCCGCAGGGCGAGTTCGATGTTCTTGCCTGCGGTGAGCCACGGGAACAACGCCGACTCCTGGAAGATCACCGACACCTTGCCGCTGGTTGCGATCGAGCCCACGCTTGCGACGTCGAGATTCGACACGAGATTCAACAACGTGGTCTTGCCGCATCCGGACGCACCGAGGAGGCAGACGAATTCGCCTGCCTCGAGGGTGACGTTGATGTCGTCGAGTACCGGGGCGGATTCGCCCCGGTACGTCTTCGACACGTTCTTGATTTCGATTGCCGATGTGCTCAACTCAACCCCAGTCCTGCGGTTTGGTACTTCTTGAATTTCGGATTCTGTTGCAACCGGATCTTGTTCAGGATGCGAAGGTCGTAAATCCCGGTCACGCCTTTTGCGCCGAGCTTCAGAAGTCCCGCATCCACGGCATCGTTCGCGCTTTCAAGAAGCACCTTCGCCAAGGGATCCTCGCTCACGATGATGTTGCCCCATGCCCGATTGATGACGTCGTCAGCGAGTGCCTTGCCGGTCTTGGCGACCAACTCGGCCTGGATGAGATTCTTGACGGCTGCTTCGTTCTTCTTTTTCGAGATGAAATCAACCGTCTCGACATGGGCACGCAGGAACGACTCCACCGAACCCGGGAACTTCTTCAGGAAGGATTCGGTCGCGATGAGGTGCGTCGTCAGGAACTTCTTGTCGGCCCAGATGTCCTTCTCGTCGAGCAAGACTTTCGCACCGGCTTCGACCACGAGACGTGACGACCATGGTTCGGGCACCCACGCCCCGTCGAGACGACCGCTCTTGAAGAGCGTGAGAGTGTTCGAGTTCTCCGTCGGAGTGATGGCGACATCACCACCACCCGTGATCGTCGTCGTCAGACCCTGCTTCTTCAGGTAGGCGCGAATCGCCACGTCCTGCGTGTTGCCCAACTGCGGAGTTGCGATGGTCTTGCCCTTCAAGTCGGCGATCGAATTGATCGAGGGCTTGACGACCAGTTGCGCGCCGTTCAGCGTCGCACCACCGATGATGCGAAGAAGCGTGCCGTTCGTCGTTGCGAATCCGGTGATCGCAGGGTTCGGACCGATATAGCTGACATCGATGGCTCCGCCCTTCATCGCCTCGACAACTGCGGGCCCCGCGTTGAACACAGTGAACTCGACCTTGGTCTTGTCGGCCTTGAAGTACTTCTCGAAGGTCTTGCGCTGCACCGCGACGAGTGCCGCGGCGTGGGTGACGTTGGCGAAATATCCAATGCGGATCTTCTTGGCGACCTTGCCCTTGGGGGCCACCGTTGTCGACGTTGGGTTCTTCGACGATGCGTCGGCGCCGATCACCGGCACCGTAAACGCAAGGGCCGCAACCACCGCGGCTGCGAGGGGCTTCTTCCACTTCTTCATGGGGGTCCTTTCGGGCTGGGAGCGTATTCCGTATTTCGGAACACCATTCCATTTCTAATTGTTGAGCAACCTAGTCAGAATTGTCGGGAATTACAACTCGCACCGAAAACGTGTCCCGTTTGCCAACATGGGCCCATGGCAGCAGAGCCCGGGGGCGTTCAATCAGTGGCCCGGGCCGCGGCAATCCTTCGAGCCCTCGCCGAGCCGCACCCCGACGGCTCGCAGACCGCCGACGGCCTGCCGCTCGCCGTTGTTGCCAAGACCACCGGCCTGTCCCCCAGCACGACCCATCGACTGTTGCGCGCTCTCATCGGCGAACACCTCGTCGAGCAGGATTCCTCGACCGAGCGCTACCGCCTCGGGCCTTTTGCCGGCGTCCTCGGCCAGGGATACCTCTCGTCGGCGGGCCTCGAGCGTGCGGTGCCGATCCTGCGTTCCTTGTGCCGACAAACCGACGAATCGGTGAGCCTTGCAACCTTGCACGGAACGACTGCGCTCGTGGTTCTGCAGGAACACTCGCCTCAACCCCTTCGCGTCGACCACCTCGCGGGCAAGGAACTGTTCCTGCACGCCTCAGCCATGGGCAAGGTGCTGCTTGCATTCAGCCCCTCGGGTATTACCGACGCCGCTGCGTCACTGGGCGAACTGTCGCGCTTCACCCCCCACACCATCACGACCCGCCAGGAATTGGTACGCGAACTCGAGGCCGTGCGCACGCGGGGCTATGCAATCAACGCAGGCGAACGCTACGACGGCGCAAACGGCGTGGCAGTGCCGGTGATCTCTCCCACGTCGTCGAGCACGAACTTCGCGCTCGGGATCCAGGGCCCCGCAACCCGCCTGACAGCCGAGCGGATGACGGAACTCGCCGACATTTGTCGGCGCGCCGCGGTGGATATCGCGGCATTGGGTATTCACTGATCAGCGAAATCCGCAGGCAAAACAAATGAAACCCACAGGCACCTCCGTTCTCGCGAGCAATCGCAAGGCACGCCACGACTTCAACATCATCGATGTGGTCGAGGCGGGAATCGTGCTGCTCGGCAGCGAGGTGAAAAGTCTGCGCACCGGCCAGGTGCAGTTGGCCGACGCGTACGCGCGCATCGTCGACGGCGAGGTGTGGCTCGAGGGCGTACACATCGCTCCATACCAGTTCGCCGTGGGTGTCGGTGCACACGACCCCGACCGCGCACGCAAGTTGTTGTTGCACTCGGCCGAGATTCGTCGCTTCCGCGAACGCATCATGAAAGACCGCTTCACACTGGTGCCTCTTTCGTTGATCCTGCGTGACGGCAAGGTGAAAGTTGAACTTGCGTTGGCACAGGGTCGCACCAAGGGCGACAAACGTCAGGCCATTGCCGAACGTGACGTGAAGCGCGAGATTCAACGCGAGATTTCGCAGCGCAACCGCCGCTGACGAAGCTGTCAGGCGCCGGGTGTGTTGCGTCCGGCCGCGTGACGCCCGGCGATGAAACCGAACACCATGGCCGGGCCGAGAGTTCCGCCGGGACCGCCGTAGGTCATGCCGAACGGCGAACCCATCACGTTGCCCGCTGCGTAGAGACCCGGGATCGGATCGCCATCGACGTTCAGCACGCACGCATTCGGGTCGACCCGCGGGCCACCCTTGGTTCCGAGACAACCGCTCTTGATTTCGAATGCGTAGTACGGACCGCGCTCAAGCGTGCCGAGCGTGGCGTCGCGACGGCCCTTGCGGTACGGGTCGCCCCACCAGCAGTCGAACGCGCTGTCGCCACGACCGAAGTCGGGGTCGTGGCCGGCCGCGACGTTGTCGTTCCAACGCGCGATCGACTTCACCAGTTCATCACCATCGACGCCAAGCTTCGCCGCCAATTCCTGCGGAGTTTCGCCACGCGGGATCCAATCGGGAACAACCGAGCCGTTGCCACCGGCACTGATACGGAAGCCGTACGTGTCGACGTATTGCTGGTCGAAGATCAACCAGCACGGCAGGTTCTCGTACTCGAATTTCGCGACGTTCTCGACGTGGAACGCCGCACCGAACGCGTTGTAGTTCGCCGCCTCGTTCGTGAAGCGACGCCCGCGCTTGTTCACCATGATCGAGTGCGGGAGCGTGCGCTGGCCGTTGACCAACACCTTGCCCATGGGGTTCGCCTCGAGCGGAACGACTCCGGTGGGAATCCACCACGCCTCGCGCATGTTCGACAACATCGCGCCGGCCTTCATCGCCATGCGCAGACCGTCACCCGTCGAGGTTTCGATCGACACCGGATGCGTCATCGGCCCACGTGTGAACGCACGCACCAGTTCCTTGTCGTGTTCGAAACCGCCCGACGCGAGAATCACGCCCTTGCGTGCGCGCACTTCGACGGGTCCCTTGGGTGTTTCCATGAGCACGCCGACGACCTCGCCGTTCTCGATGATCAATTCGCGGCCCGCACACAACACGCGCGGATAGATGCCACGGTCGAGGCACGCCTTCAGCAAACGACCCGCCAGCGCCTGACCGCACCCACGTTCGTTGTGCTCTTTGCGCCGCGCGTGCTCTTCGGGTGACGGCGGCTGCGGTACGGCCTTGCCGAGCGGCGTCTCGCTCATCGTGATGTGCGGGTCGGCGAAGTACGGCGACGGTGTCACCATGTCTTCCCACTCGCCCAGTTCTTCGAACGGGAAGATCGGGCATTCGATCGTTCGCCCGCCCTCGGGGCTGCCACCCGGAAACTCGGGGTGGTAGTCGGGCATCTCCGGCACGGCGTAGAACTGAACCGGCGTCTTGGCTTCCAGAAAATCGACCATGTCGGGGCCGTTGTCGATGTAGGCATCGACGAGACGCTCTTCGAGCATGTCGCGCGACAACGACATGATGTAGGTCTTTGCCTTTTCACGGCTGTCGTGAACACCAACTTCCGGCATGTGCGGATTGTTCGGAATCCACACCTGGCCGCCCGACCACGCGGTGGTGCCTCCCACTAGCGAGGCCTTTTCGAAGATCGCAACCGATGCGCCGAACTCGTGGGCCACGACCGCCGCGGTGAAACCCGCGGCGCCCGTGCCCAAGACGACGACGTCGAACTCTTCGTCCGGAAGTTGAGACATCGTTGGTGCCGTTCCCTCTCTTTGTTACCGCCACCTCGCTTGTCGCTTTATTTGCAACAAGTGTTGTAGAATCTACCACAAGGAACAACCCGCCGCCACAAGTCGAGGGGAACGACATGCCGAAAATCGTCGACCACGAAAAGCGTCGTCGCGAGGTGACCCTCGCGGCCGCCCGAATCGTCATCGGCGAGGGGCGCCACGCCCTCACTGCCCGTCGCGTCGCCGCCACCACCGGTTGGTCGACCACCGTCGTTTCGCACTACTTCGACGACATGGCCGACCTCTTCTACGAGACGTATTCATTTGCCACCGCCCGTTCGCGCCGTCGTGTCGAACGGGCTCTCGCCGCCGACCCCGGCAACATCGAGGGGCTCATCGAAGCCGTTCTCCCCCTCGACCAAGAGCGTCGGGACGACTGGAAGATCTGGTTCGCCTTCTGGAGCGAAGCGCTGACCAACCCCACCTACGCCGACGAACAAAGTCAGCGCGCCGCCACCACCCGCGAACGACTGAAGACCTGTCTCGGCGTGAAGAAAAAGAACGGCACGATTCGCCGCAACGTGGACATCGACGAAGCCGCCGATCGCCTCTCGGCCCTCATCCCCGGGATCGCCAGTGCGGCCACCTTCGATCCGAAGGCGTGGCCCGCGGCCCGCCAGCGCACCGTACTGCGCAGCGAACTCGCCCTTCTGAAGTAGACCCAGAGTGCAACATGCATGTTGCATGCTATTTTCATGCACATGGCCGCACTCCAAGTTCGGAACCTTCCGGACGACCTACACGACCTTCTGCGCCAACGCGCCGATGTCGAGGGTCGAACGATCAGCGAAGTGGTGACCGAGATCCTCGACCGCGAACTACGGCGCCCGCGGATTCACGAATGGCTCGATCTCGTCTCACAAACTCCATCCGTTGACATCTCGACAGATCAAATCGTTTCGATCGTTCGCGAAGGGCGAGCCTCGCGTTGAGTGTCATCGATGCATCCGCCCTGATCGAAATATTGTTGAAGGACGAAACTGCAGCAAAGTCGCGACGCCTTCTCTCTCACGATCTCTTCGCCCCCGCCATCCTGATTCCTGAAACAGTCAATGCCCTCAAGAAGTCGGCGAGGCTGAAGTTAGTGACCAAGGCGATCGTCAGGGACAAAGTCGCGTATCTTTCACTGCTGCCGATCGACCTGGTACCGATGCAGCGGCTCTCACTCGATATTTGGGAACTGTCCGACTCCTTCTCGGCATACGACGCCTGCTACGTATCGCTAGCGAAGCAGCTTGAACACACCTTGATAACCACCGACACAAAACTCGCTAGGGAGGCCCAGCGATTCGTCGAGGTTCACGTCCTCAGTTGATGTCCTTCGTCTAGCCCAGCGGCAATAGTCCTTCGACATCGTGGCGGTACCCGCCGGTGTCGAGGAAGTTCCGCAGCTTCACCACGGTGTTGCGGATGAAGTTCGGAATGATCGCCCGATGCTCGGCGTTGGTCGTCACCAACAGATCGTTCAACAACAGCAGATTCCGGTGGGCCACGAGAGTTTCGAAATCTTCGACTGAGTATTCGGGAAGCGGCCGTAGCGACACGTAGCCCTCGAACAACGCGTCGACATGGTCGTGCTCCGGTCGTCTGTAGTACGTGGCCACCGCGAGGTCCTGAATCGGAAGACCGATGCCACTGTCGTCGAAGTCGAACACCGACAAACGGCCTCGATACCACTTCATGTTCCAGTTGTGCAGGTCGGTATGGATGGGCTGGGGTGATCCGGTCGCGAACAATTGCTTCATCGTCGACGCCGACCGATCAACCATCGTGCGGATGACGGCAAAGTCGTCGTCATCGACTCGCAGGTTTTCGGGCGACAGGCGATCGGGAAATGTCCAGAACGGCTCATCGAACACCGACATCTCGGCACCGCTGGACGGACGCCACATTGCACCGTGGTCATGCAGGGTGGCCATCGCCCGGCCTGCCGCGCGCATCTTTTCCAACGTCGGCGCTTCGCCGAGGTCACGTCCATTCAGCCAACTGAACAGCGCAACACTCAGATCGCGTTCGAGGTCGGGATAAAAGACCGACGCAACCAGGTCTCCGCCGGTCGTGCGCAGTGGAGCAGCGACCGTGAGATCGGTATCCCGCGCCAGCGCATCGATCCACTGCAGTTCTGCTGCGATGTTCGCAGGCGAGCGACGCGAATTGACATTGATTCTCATCGCCAACTTCGTGCCGTCGGTCGTATCTACACGGAATGTCGTGTTGAAGCCGTGTTCGAGAAGGGTCAAGCGATCAAAGGCCACCGGGAAACTTCGCAGCGCCTCGACCGCGACCGAGCGCATCCGCGAGACCTGTGCGCGCTTCGACAGTTCGACGAAGTCGGACTTCCCTGTCACATCGGCGACGGTATCGCCCACCCCCGCCCTACACTGACGACACGTTCACACAACGGGGCTGACAGGTTTCGACAGCAGGTCCGCTGGGCGATCGTGCGACCCGAGTTGCTCAGACTCGAAAAACGGGGCAAAAACATAATTGCCAACGAGCAATTCGCTCTCGCCGCCTGATTCATCAGGTGTCAGAGAGCACTCGTGAGCCGCGAGGCCGCACGGGGCCAGTTCACCGCAGCCCGGCAACAGAAGCGGTGGATGACGGCGTGAAAGAACGCTGACAGCACGAAAGCGCGCTGACCGATCGGAAAGACGATCCGCTGTTCGGGCAACCGAACAGCCGACCCGCCGGTGAGGTTGCGTCAGCCTCGAAGTTGGGAATGGTCGTAGCACGCGCGTTCAACACCTGATGGACGGGGGTTCGATTCCCCCCAGCTCCACCGCACTGCACCGGGTCGCTCCCGGCGCGGTGTCAGAGGATGACGCCGCGCACGACGAGCAGTCCCACAACGAACTCCCCGCCGCCGAGCATTGGGTGGCGCGGTCGACACTGCGTGAGGCGTGTACTTGATCGCGGCTGCGACGGCCGGCGACTCAGTTGAAGATCGAGTCGTCGACCCAGCTGCCGTGGAAACCGAAGGGCACACGCTGGGGCAGATGCACACGGGCAACCGGCGGCTTGGCCATGTCGGTGGCGTCGAGGATCACGAGCTCGGACGTTTCGGTGTCGCTGTAGTAGACGAAACCCATCGCGTAGCCTTCGTCCTCGCCGGCCGTGGCCGAGTCCTGCACGAATGCAAACTCTCCCGGATGTGCGCACGGCCCGAAGTCGTGGACGGTCTTTGAGCCGTCCTTCATGTCGTATTTGGCGACGACACCAGCCGAGTCCATGGCGCCGACCTTGGCGTCGCGTGCGCCCGAGGCCCAGCCGTAGCGGTGCTTCAGACCGACGACGCGATCGTCGACGCGTGGGAAGCCGTGAGCCCAGTCGTCGTACTGCTGCTCGCGAACCGCCCCGGTCTTCAGGTTGAAGGTCCAGCGCCACATGTACGAGGGATCGAAGTCCTCCATCGAGTTCTTCCACATGGTTGCGTGACGGCCTACGTCGCAGATGACTTCGTCACCTTCGACGTAGGAGTTAAGCGGGTGAAACACGTAGCAGGGGTCGACCTCGAACCAACGAACGTCGGCGTCCGTTCCCATGCGGGGCATGATGCCGATGCGTGCGCCGTAGGTGTCGTCCCAACCGATGGGCGGCAGACCCTGGGCGATCTTGTCGAGGTCGAACACGACCGGCAGGTCCATGAAGATCGCATGGTCGCGCGTGATCATGAAATCGTGCATCATCGTGCCCTTCGGCGTCGTGATGGGAGCCGAGTGAACGAGCTGTCCTTTTGCGTCGAGCACGTGGTAGGTGACATACGGAGCGATCGGTGCGTAGCCGAAGAAGTGCAACTCGTTCGTCTCGGGACACAGTTTCGGATGCGCGGTGAAAGCCGTCGTCAACTTGCCGCCAAAGTCGTCGCAACCCATTGTTTCGAGATCGCGCGACAGCTCCCACGGGAAGTGACCCTCTTCGAGGGCCCAGATGCGACCGGCATGACCGAGAACGTGGGTGTTCGCCGCACTCGCGGTCGGATCGAACATGCAATCCGGATCCATCGCCTCGAGACCCTTTTCGTACTTCGTCGAACGCACGTAGCGGTTGCGGTACCACTTCGCCTCGCCACCCTCGAGACGAACGCCGTGAATCATGCCGTCACCGAAGAACCAATGGTCGGTGTATCCGGTCTTGGGGTTCGAGCCGTTGCGCAGGTACATGCCCGAGAGGGTCTTCGGGATCGCGCCCGTGATCTTCAGGTTGAAGTCGGTCACCTCGTCGGCGACTGGAGCGTAGTTGCCCGTCAGGAACCACGGCTTGCGTTCGCTTGCTTGCTTGCTGTCGAGCATGTCGGTCATCGCCGACCCCCTTGTCGTTGGGCCTGTTGTTGGGCTTTTCGTTGGGTCGAACGCCCCTCGTTCGACGTCAACCATCATGACCCCCAAGCGGACCCGGGCGCAACACCTAGCCTGAAGGTTATGGCTCTCCCCAAGTTGTCGATCCTCGACCTTGCCTCGATTGGCGAGGGCGAGACGATTGGCCAGTCGCTCGCGGGATGTGTGGCAGTCGCCCGGAGCGCGGAGAAACACGGCTACGAGCGGGTCTGGTACGCCGAACACCACAACTCGGAGTTCATCGCCTCCTCATCGCCCGCGGTGCTGATCGCCCATGTGGCGGCGCAGACCGAGACCATCCGCCTGGGCGCCGGCGGCGTGATGTTGCCCAACCACTCGCCCCTCGTCATCGCCGAGCAATTCGGCACGCTCGCCGCACTGCACCCGGGGCGCATCGACCTCGGTCTCGGCCGCGCTCCGGGCACCGACCAAACGACTTTCATGGCGATGCGCCGCGATCCGCGTTCGTCCGAACGGTTTCCGGAGGATGTGCTCGAACTGCAGGCTTTCTTCTCCGACATGTCGCGCGTGGCGAACGTCGTGGCCACCCCCGGGCGGGGGTCGAACGTGCCCCTGTACATCCTGGGTTCGTCATTGTTCGGTGCGCAGTTGGCCGCCGCACTGGGTCTGCCTTTTGCGTTCGCATCACACTTCGCACCCGACTCACTGCGCGAGGCGATCGAGATCTATCGCTCGCGCTTCGAACCCTCACGACAGCTCGACGCGCCGTATCTCATCTGCGGCCACAGCGTCATCGTCGCCGACACCACCGACGATGCCGAACGACAGTTCCAGCGTCGCCGGCGGACGTTTGCCAAAGCGCTGTTCAGCCCCCCGGGCAACCGCTTGACCGACGAACAGGCAGAAGAGTTGCTCATGTCACCTCGCGGTGCGTACCTGAACCGCGTCTTTCATTATTCGGCAGTCGGAACCGCCGACTCGGCGGTGCGCACACTCGCTGCCTTCGCCGCCGAAACCGGGGCCGACGAGATCATCACCGCACACCATGCCGATCGCACCGAATCCCGGGTGCGCTCGATCGCGCTGCTTGCAGGTGCGTGGAGTGCTCAGGCCTCGGCCAACTTGTCCGCCGCGCGCTGAACGATTCCGCGCCAATCGGTATCGGCCAGCTCGCCGACGTACGAGGTCGTCGTGAGGTCACCGATCCGTAGGACCATGACGCCGGGTTCTCGCGTCCACTTCGCGTTGTCGTAGATGGGGGCGTGCACGATGATCCCCCTCCGAACAGTCGCCCGCCGGGTCGTTGCGCGACGGGCGATGGCGAGAGAGCCCGTGACAGGGCTTTGGAGAAGTTGTCGGCCGCCTTGGTGCACCCGACGAGGGATGCACATCGGCATTTCCCAAGCCGACGGGGCGGCAGTAGCCTCGGATTCTCGTGGGCTCAGACCAGTCAGCCGGACGGGAATCCGTCGAACTTGCCAAGAAGGCGCGGGAGTCGGGCACCCACACAACCGTCGAAGAAACCGCAGGTGGGGGCGACCACCATCACGGCGCAGCACACCAGGTTGGCACGGTTGCCCTGGCCCTCGGTGCGCTCGGAGTCGTGTACGGCGACATCGGCACGAGTCCCCTCTATTCGCTGAAGGAAACCTTCACCGAAAAGTCGCACGTGATGACGGTCGACCGCATCAACGTGTTCGGAGTCTGCTCACTGGCCTTCTGGGCGCTCATTCTCATCATCTCGGTGAAGTACCTGATGTTTGTCATGCGCGCCGACAACAAGGGCGAGGGCGGAATTCTCGCCCTGACGGCCCTCGTTGGCCGAGACTCGTCAACGGGCAAGAAAACCGGTCTTCTCGTCGCACTCGGCGTGTTCGGAACCGCGTTGCTCTACGGCGACGGCATCATCACCCCCGCCATTTCGGTGTTGAGCGCGGTGGAAGGTCTGGAAGAGGTTTCCACCTCGTTCACTGACTGGGTCGTCCCGATCGCGGTCGTGATCCTGGTCGGTTTGTTCGTTGTGCAGCGTCGCGGCACCGGCGCGGTGGGCAAGGTGTTCGGGCCGATCATGGTGATCTGGTTCGCCACACTTGCAATCGTTGGATTGTCGAAGATCATCCCTGAGCCGGGCATCATCCGGTCGGTCAACCCCTACTACGCATTCAAATACTTCACCCACGAACCCGGCAAGGCTTTCCTCTCACTCGGATCGATCTTCCTCGTCGTCACCGGCGGCGAGGCCCTGTACGCGGACATGGGCCACTTCGGGCGCAAGCCGATCATGTACGGCTGGTACGGCATGGTGTTGCCGTCGCTGGTCCTCACCTACTGGGGTCAGGGTGCATTCCTTTTGAACAACCCCGAGGACATAGAAAGTGTGTTCTTTCGGATGGTTCCCGAGTCGATCGTGCTCCCCATCGTGATCCTCGCGACAATGGCCACGATCATTGCTTCGCAGGCACTGATCTCGGGAGTGTTCTCGCTCACCGCGCAGGCCGTGCAGATGGACTACCTGCCGCGCATCAAGGTGGTGCACACCTCGAGCAAGCACTACGGCCAGATCTACGTGCCGCTGGTG
>SXGQ01359030.1_pt1 | contig 18366 bp, 1 predicted proteins | sample 3178371 | NCBI WGS metagenome assembly SXGQ01 (sample SAMN11356859, study PRJNA531348) | freshwater metagenome | isolation source: freshwater sample F1-20 | place: China: Fuxian Lake, Yuxi | collected 2017-12-25 | reverse complement strand
GTTTCCCGGAGCGCGCCTGAACTACGCCGAGCAGGCACTGCGCTGGCATCTGGACGATGGCCAGCGACCAGCCATCATTGCGCGCTCGCAGACGGCCGCCGACCGGGTCTTGAGTTGGGACGAGCTGCGGGCCCAGGTGGGCGCGGTGGCTGCGGCCATGAAACGCATGGGCATACAGCCCGGCGATTGCGTCGCCGCCTACCTGCCCAACGTGCCTGAGGCGGCGGTGGCGCTGCTGGCCTGCGCCAGCATCGGCGCGGTCTGGTCCAGCTGCTCGCCGGACATGGGTACGCCCAGCGTGGTCGACCGCTTCGGGCAGATCAAGCCCAAGTTGCTGCTCGTGGTTGACGGTTACCGCTATGGCGACAAGGCGGTCGAGCGCGCCGAGGCGGTTGAGCAGTTGCGCCTGGCGCTGCCCAGCGCCAGGCATGTGATCAGTCTGGCCTACCTGCACCCCGATCAAGTCTTGCCCCAAACCCAGCCCTGGGAAAGCCTGTTGGCCGAGCCCGCCGAGATTACCTTCGAGCCGGTGGGCTTCGAGCATCCGCTGTGGGTGGTTTATTCCTCAGGCACCACCGGCATGCCCAAGCCGCTGGTCCATGGGCAAGGCGGCATCGTGCTCGAGCACCTCAAGGCCCTGAGTCTGCACCTGGGGCTAAGCGAGCAAGACCGATACAGCTGGTTTTCCACCACCGGCTGGGTGATGTGGAACATCTGCGTGTCTGGCCTGCTGGTGGGCTCGACGATTGCGATCTACGACGGCAACCCCGGCCACCCGGACCTGGGCGAACTTTGGCGCATGGCCCAGGAGCTCGAACTCAGCGCCCTGGGGGCAGGAGCCGCCTTTTTTGGCAACTGCATGAAAGCTCGCATCGAGCCGCGCCAGTGGGGCGATCTCAAGCTGCGCTGGATCGGCTCGACCGGCTCGCCCCTGTCGCCCGAAGCGCACGACTGGCTGGCCAAACAGCTTGGCGCCGAGGTGATGATTGCCTCGATCAGCGGCGGCACAGACGTCGCTGGCTTTTTTGTCGGCCCCAACGAGACCGTCCCCCTGCACTCGGGCCGCATCCAGTGTCCCGCTCTGGGCGTCGCGGCCTGTGCCTACGACGATGCCGGTCGAACGGTGATCAATCAGGTGGGCGAACTGGTGATCACTGAGCCCATGCCGTCTATGCCCCTGTATTTTTGGGGCGAGCCCGACGGCCGGCGCTATCACGAGAGCTATTTCGATGTCTATCCGGGCGTGTGGCGGCACGGTGACTGGATCGAATTCAACGACGCCGGCGAGTCGGTGATTTTTGGCAGGTCAGACACCACCATCAACCGCCATGGCGTACGCATGGGTACCGCCGAGATTTACCGTGCGGTCGAGGTGCTGCCCGAGGTGCTCGACAGCCTGGTGGTGGACCTGGAGTACCTGGGGCGCGAGTCCTTCATGCCCCTGTTTTTGGTCTTGGCTCCTGGGACGCAACTCGATGCGTCTTTGACCGAGCGCATCAACAGCAGCATCCGCCAGACCTGCTCGCCCCGCCATGTGCCCAGCGCCATCATCGTGGCGCCTGAAATTCCGCGCACACTTTCAGGCAAGAAAATGGAACTGCCAGTACGCAAGCTGCTCATGGGCGCCGCGGCGGAGAAAGTCGCCAACCCCGACGCGATGAGCAATCCACACAGTCTGCAGTTTTATGTGGACTACGCCCGCAAAAGACAAAATCAGGCCGGGCACTGAGCTCAAAAGACAGATCGCCGCGAGGGCGCGGCCCAGCGCACGGCCCAGGCCTTAGTGGCGCAAACTCCAGACTGCCCAAACCACCAAACCGGGCAAGCCACAGGCTGCCGCCACCAAGAGTGAAGCGCCATCGAGCGACTGCAGCCGCAAGGCCACGGCCAACCAGGGCCAATAAATGGCCAGGGCAACGGCCGACACCGCCAGAACAGACACCAGCACTGCCACCCAGTTGATCGGCGTGCGTGCGCTGCCCGCGCCAACCCAACGCGACTTGCTGATGAAGATCAGGGCTGCATTGCCCACCACGAAGGCCATCAGCACCATCGATCGGGTGCGCTCGGCCGTCATGGCCTCGGTCATGTGACTGCCCCACTGCTCAGTGACTGAGGCCAGGTAGGCCAGCGCGGCGCCGCCCAGCATCAGCAAGCCCTGGCCAGCGGCCTGCCACATAGCGGCTGCACCGAACAGGGCGGCGCGGGTGTCGCGGGGCGGGCGATCCATGACGTCCGGCTCTTCCGGTTCGCTCTCGAAGGCCAGCGAACACGCCGGATCGACGATGAGTTCAATCAGCGCAATATGCAGGGGCAGCAGCACCGGGGGCAGCGCCAGCAGCACTGGCAACACCGCCATCGCAGCAATCGGGATATGAATCGCAAAGATATAGCCCATGGACTTGCGCAGGTTGTCAAAAATGCGCCGGCCGCCCCGGATGCCCCGCACGATGGAGCCAAAGTTGTCGTCCACCAGCACCATGCTGGCTGCCTCGCGGGCCACGTCGGTGCCGCGCTCGCCCATGGCCACCCCGACATGCGCGGCCCGCAGAGCCGGTGCGTCGTTGACGCCGTCACCCGTCATGGTCACGATCTCGCCTTGCCTGACCAGGGCTTGCACAATGCGCAGCTTCTGCTGCGGCGCAATGCGGGCACACACAGACGCTTGTCGCAACTGTTCGTCAAGCGCCGGGTCGCTGAGTGCGTCAAGCGCATCGCCCACCAGCACGCGATCGGCCTGCAGGCCGGCCTGCCGCGCAATGGCCTGGGCCGTGGCTGGGTGATCGCCGGTGATCATGATCACCCGTATGCCGGCGCGCAGGCATTGCGCCATGGCCTCAGGCACCTCGGGCCTGAGCGGATCGGCCAGGCCGATCAGGCCCAGCCATTCAAAGTCGAAGTCATGGGCCGATGCTGGCCAGCGCGTGTCGGGGTGACTGCCCTGTGCCACCGCCAACACGCGCAGGCCCTCGGCCGCCATCTGCTCGACCACCGCATGCCACTGCTGTCGCTGCTCGGCTCCGAGGTGGCACAAGTCCATCATGGCCTCGGGCGCACCCTTGGCTGAAATCACATGGTCCGGCCCCTCACCGATGCGCCAGACATGCGACATGGCGCGCAGTTGGGGACTCAAGGGATAGGTCTGCACCAAACACCAATCGTGCAGCCGGTCCGTACCCTGCAAGAACTCACGGCCGAGCTGATGGAAAGCCTGCTCCATGGGGTCAAAGGCCTGCGGTGCGCTGGCCAAAATCGCGTGCTCGGCGATGCGATGAAAAGCGGCGCTGTGATCGTGCGCCGGCCACAGTCCGCCGGGCGGGCAGCGCAGCAACTGTGGGCTGGCACCGTCGCCCACTGCCAAAGCCTGCACCGCCATGCGGTTTTGCGTGATGGTGCCCGTCTTGTCTGCGCACAGTACGGTGGTCGCACCCAGGGTCTCAATGGCCTGGATGCGTCGGGTCAGTACGCCATGACGGGCCAGTCGGCGCGCACCCAGTGCCGGAAAAATCGCCAGCACCACCGGGTACTCTTCGGGCAACATGGCCATCGCCGCCGCAATGCCCACCAGCAGCGCCGGCAGCCATTGCCCACTGCGCAGACCCTCGATCAGGACCATGACCACGCACAGCAGCAGAGCCAGCACGGCCAGCACACGCACCAGCCTGGCTGTCTGGCGCTGCAGCGGCGTGGTCTGCGGCTCAATGTCTTGCAGCGAGCGGCCGATCTGTCCGAACCCGGTGCGCACACCGGTGGCCTGCGCGCGCATCAGCCCCTGCCCACGAACCACATGGGTGCCGGCAAACAAGCGGTCACTGGCCGGTTGCCCCCCCAGGTGCTTGCTCACCGGCAGCGATTCGCCGGTGAGCAAAGACTCGTCCACTTGGAGGTTGTCGGCCTGCAGCAAAACCCCATCGGCCGCCACCCGCCGGCCCTCGGCCAAAAGGAGCACATCGCCCTGCACCACCTCTCGTGCTGGACGCTCCACCACCACGCCACCGCGCATGATCTGCACCCGGTGCTCGCTGAGCCGCCGCAGCGCCTCAATCGACCGATCAGCCCGGCCTTCCTGCACCAGCGTCAGAGCCAGCACCGCCAGCACAAACACGGCCAAGGTCAGCCCTTCGCCCAGGTCGCCCAGCATCAGATAAATCAGCACCGCCGCCAGCAGCAAAGCAAACATCGGCTCGGTCAGCAGAGCCAGGAGGCGCCGAGCCAGCGAGCGGCGGCGTGCCGGCTCGATCTCGTTCGGTCCATCGCGCTGCAGCCGGCGCTGCGCTTCGTCCTCGCGCAAGCCAGCCGTCGCCGAACTCGCCAGATCGTCGGTGGTCATCAGAGCTGTTTGTATCGCGGCCACCCGGGCGCGGCCATTGCTGGCCTGTCAGACAAAGCCACCAGGGGCTGCCGGCCAAGGCGGGGCATTCAAGCACCCCGTCTGGCCCCCACTGCGCAACAGGTAGAGGGCTGCCGCCTTTCCTCTTCAGTCTTACAGCCACCCGCGACCAAACAAGGTCATCCTGCCCATCTGGACCATGGGCCTGCGCCAAGTTTTGCCCACCCGCCAGCGATGAGAGCAGTTGAGAGGATTTTGTGAACGTTCATTACAGAATTTGTCTAATTCTCACGCCCCAGAGGGATTCAGGGGCAGGTGAGCAAGGGTTCCGGCCTTTAAGCCGGCCCGGTTGACTGGCCAGCCAAAACACCTGATCCATGAAAAGAAACCCGAACACTCCGCCTGTGAGCGCAACACAGGCTGCTGAAGTCGGCGGCCCTGCAAGGGATGTGGCGTTGGCCCAAGCCATGCCCCGCAGCCGAGGCAGAAGAAAGCGCGCCGACCGCGGACCGGACGTCGAGGCCAAGCCGGTCCAGACGACGACCGCAGCTCTTGACGAGCAGGACCCTGAAAAACTGATGGCCAGTTTTGACCACGTCTCGGGCGAAGGCTTGAGTCAGGCGCCGCAGATTGAAATCACCGACACCGCGGTCCCGACCGTGCAAATCGCGATGGCCGAGCCGATGCGGCTTGAAGGCGGCCAGACGCAGACATCTGCCACACCATCCCTGCTGCCACCGTGGCTCGCCACCGTCTGGCCGCCGAGCCAGCTCTCCCTGACGATTGGCAGTTGGCTCCTTGCAGTCTTGGCGATCAGGAATGGCTCCGACAACCCTGCCCCAGGCAACCCAGATTCCAACCAGAACCTGGCCACGGTCCAGGGAGCGATCACGCTGGGGCCGGCCCTGAGGGGCCACACGCTGACCGTCAGCGCCTACGATGCGTCTGGCCAGTTGCTGGCGCAAGCACCGCTGAACGCCGACGGCAGCTACACGCTCACCGTCACCAATGGCTACACCGGCCCGGTGCTCCTGCGTGTGACCGATTCAGGCGATGGCCCGGACTACTTCGATGAGGCCACTGGCACCGAGCGCGATCTCGACGGCGAACTGCGCTCTGTGGCGGTGCTCGACGCCTCCGGCAGCGCAACCGCCCACGTCACACCATTGACCGAGTTGGTGCTGCGCATGCTCGGCCTGCCAGCCGGTCAGAGCGGGGCAGGAGGCATCACCCTGGGCAACATCAGCGCAGAGCAAATTACTGCCGTCAAGACCAAGCTGGCCCAGGCACTGGGCCTGGACGGCATTGATCTGACCACAGCCAGACCCACCCCCATCATTGACGCCGCCGGCAAAATCGACCTCAGCCGCGCCAACGCTTACGGCCGGCTGCTGGCGGCGCTCTCGGGCATGGAGGCTGGCGAAGGTCACAGCACCGATCAGATGCTGCAAGCGCTGCTTGCCAGCATCGACCTGCAGACCGGCACGCTCTCGCCCGACGGCTTGATGGACCTGGTCAGTGGCGCGCGCCTGGTGGCCAAGAAACACCCGGCCGCCGATGCGCTGTTCAGTGGCGTCGGCCAGGCCATGGGGCTGAGCCCGGCGCAGATCAATGGCATTGATTCGGCCTGGAGCACCCTGCTCTCGCTGGCCGATGGCCAGGACAACGACGGCGCAGGACTGAGCGCCCTGCAACTGCAAGCCCTGGGCGTGCAGCGCATCAGCCAGGGCCCCAGGCTAGACGCCCTGAACAACGTGCTGGACGTCAAGACGGCCGCCGCCGTTCAAAGCCGTACCAAGCTACAAGCCTGGGCCGACACAGTCGCCGTGGTGCTGTCCACTGCGGCAGGCGATGCGGCCGCACCCACCCAGGCCGAGCTGGAAGAGCTGGGCCTGACCGACTTGACACCTGGACGCACCAGCGATCTGGTCAACAAGATTGCCGCCAGCCCGGACGATGGCAGCGCCGTCGACACCCTGGGCAAGCTGCAGGCCTTGATCGACACCACGCCGCCCACCACCACGCTCAGCAACCTTGTGCTGGCGCAGCGCAGCGGCACCAGCGAACCACCCCTGACGAACGTGGCTCGTCAGGACGTGAACGCCCGGCTGTCTGCCCCGTTGGCCCCTGACGAACGTCTGCTGGGGTCGATCGATGGCGGCATCACCTGGAACGACATCAGTCGATGGGTCTCGGGCATTGAGGTGAGCCTGACTCCCACGCTTAACGAGCTGGGACGCATCTTGCTGAAAGTGCAGGACGCTGCCGGCAATGACGGCCCCGTGTTCGAACAGAGGTATGTGCTGGACACCCAGGGGCCCGCTCTGACCGTCACCCAGAGCGACAAGCAGATTGCTGGGGACGGCATCATCAATGCGACTGAGCGCACCGCAGGCGTGCTGCTGTCAGGCACAACCGAGCCTGGCGCCAGCGTGGGCATTGACACGGGCAAAGGGGCCATCCTTCCGACACCTGTGGACAACACCGGCACCTGGAGCGTCACTGTGCCGGCCAATTGGCTGCCCACCGAGGGCACGATGACATTCACCGTCGAGAGCCGGGATCCCGCGGGAAACATGGCCGCCGCCACCCGCTCGGTCAGCGTCGACACAGCAGCCCCTACGCTCGGTACCGCAGCCCCCGGCGTCTCCCTGAGCACGGTCGCTGGCACCAGCGGTAACAGCCCGGGCGAAGCCATCACCCTGACCCTCACCTTCAGCGAGCCGGTCAATGGTCTGACGGGTGGCAGCGACAGCACGGTCTTCACGGCCGGCGGGGCTGGTGTGCCTGCCCAATGGTCGGGCAGCCAAGACAGCAACACCCGAACCCTGACCTACACGGTGCAGGCCGGCCAGAACGGCCAAGCCGCCATTGACGAGGCTGCGCTCAAGGCAGCTCTGGTGGCCGGTATCAGCGATGGCGCAGGCAATGACTTTGCCTACAGCGGCCAAATGGCCAACATTGACAACCCCGTGCTGCCGGTGATTGACACCACCGCGCCCACGGCAACCATCGCCAGCGACACGTCGGCCCTGCGGGCCGGCGAGACGGCCACCATCACCATCACCTTCAGCGAAGACCCGAGCAGCACCTTCACCAACGCCGACATTGCGGTCAACGGTGGCATGCTCAGCGCCATCAGCGGCGCCGGCCTGACCCGGACCGCCACCTTCACGCCCACCGCCAACCTGGCCAGCGGCAGCGCCAGCATCACGGTAGCCGCGCACAGCTACACCGATGCAGCGGGCAACAGCGGCGGGGCGAGCAGCATGCCGAGCATCGGCCTCGACACCCTGGCCCCTACCCTGGCCATCACCAGTGACAAGTCGGCCCTGAGGGCTGGCGAGACAGCCGCCATCACCTTCACTTTCAGCGAAGACCCGGGCAGCACCTTCAGCAATGCTGACATTGCGGTCAGCGGCGGCATGCTCAGCGCCATCAGCGGCACCGGCCTGACCCGGACCGCCACCTTCACGCCCACCGCCAACCTGGCCATCGGTAGCGCCAGCATTACGGTGGCCGCCCACAGCTACACCGATGCAGCGGGTAACAGCGGCAAGGCGAGCAGCATGCCGAGTGTCGGCTTCGACACCCTGACCCCGACGGCTTCAATCCGCAGTGATAAAGCTCGCCTCAAGGTTGGTGAAACCGCCAGCCTAACCCTTGCCTTCAGCGAAGCGGTGGCTGGCTTGAGCAAAGACGACCTCAGCGTCGAGTCTGGCACCCTGGGCGCGCTCAGCGCTGGGACAGTCAACCCGGACGGCAGCGTCAGTTACACCATCGCTTACACCCCGGCTGTCGGCACCGAAGATCCGGCCATGGTCGTCTCGCTGGCCAACACCTGGACCGACACCCTGGGCAACAGCGGAACCAACGCTAAGGCCAATGTGGCGGTGGATACTCAAGCCCCGACGCTCAGTCACCAAATGCCCCAGGATGCGGCCACCGAGGTCGGCGCCAGTGGCAATCTGGTGTTGACCTTCAGTGAAAGGGTGCAAAGCCAGGGCACGGGCAACATCCTCATCAAGAGGATGTCGGACGACAGCACAGCAGCCACCCTGAATGCCAAAGATGCAAGCATCACAGGTTCGGGGGCCAGCACGCAAGCCAGCATCTACTACAGTGGACTCCAAGGCGGCACGCCGTACTATGTGATCGTCACGCCGAGCGCTTTTGCCGACGATGCCGGCAACCCCTACGAAGGCCTGAGCAACCAGGCAACGGCAGGTTGGAATTTCACAACGGCCGATCCCTCCCTGGGCATCAATGCCGTGGCCACAGACAACTGGGTCAACGCCACAGAAAACAGTCAGACCATCGAGTTGAGCGGGGCCATCACGGGCACCAATGCGGCCATCGTCGGCGCCTACACCGCGCTCACGGCAACCCTTGCACCTTCAGGGGGTGGCAACGCCGTCACCGCCAACAATGTGACCTACACAGCCGGCGCATGGACAGCCGAGGTGCCTGCAAATGCCTTGGCAGACGGGAAAGTCTACGTCCTGACGGTCAACGCGGCAGGTGGCCCGGGGCCCGCGCTGACGACCACGGCGACGGTGCGTGTGGATACGCAGGCGCCAACCGTCCTGACCTTCAGTGCTGACAACACCGACGGGACCGCCTCCGATGCCGACCAGACCGTCACCTACTCAGCCACCTTCGCAGAAGCCATCAGGGATCTGAACGAAGCCGACCTGAGTATTTCCGGCGGCACCCTGGTCAATGGCAGCATTGTGCTGGCCTTTGACTCCCGGTCAGTCTTCTTCCAGGTCAAGGCCGCCGATGACAGCACGGCCAATCTGGTGGTCAACCTCAAGAACACGTTGGGCGATGCGGCAGGCAACCCGCTGGTGGTGCCAAGCCCGGTGAGCCTACCGGTGGACACCCGCAACCCCACCCTGAGCTCCACCACGGCGCCCGGCGTGGCGCTGAGCACGGTGGCCGGCACTGCGGGCAACAGCGCGGGTGAGACGATCACCCTGACCCTGACATTCGACGGCCCTGTCAACGGCCTGACCAGTGGCAACAACAACCAGGTCTTTACGATCGGTGGTGCTGGAGTCAACGCCAGCTGGAGCGGCAGCGCCAACACCCGCACCCTGACCTACACGGTGCAGGTCGGCCAGAACGGCCAAGTCGCCCTTGACGAGGCCGCGCTCAAGGCCGCCCTGCGGGCCGGTCTCAGCGATCCGGCGGGCAATGCCTTTGCCTACACCGACAACATCCCCGATATCGACAGCAGCCCGCTACCGCTTATCGATACCACAGCGCCCACGCTGGCCATCACCAGTGACCAGTCGGCCCTAAAGGCTGGCGAGACAGCCACCGTCACCTTCACCTTCAGCGAAGACCCGGGCAGCACCTTCAGCAACGCCGACATTGCGGTCGGCGGTGGCATGCTCAGTTCTATCAGCGGCGCCGGCCTGACTCGCACGGCCACCTTCACGCCCACCGCCAACCTGGCCAGCGGCAGCGCCAGCATCACGGTGGCCGCTCAAAGCTACACCGATGCAGCGGGCAACAGCGGCGAGGCGAGCAGCATGCCCAGCGTTGGCCTCGACACCCTGGCCCCGACGCTGGCCATCACCAGTGACAAATCGACCCTGAGGGCTGGCGAGACGGCCACCATCACCTTCACCTTCAGCGAAGACCCAGAGACAAGCTTTGCCTGGGACGGCGGCATGGGCGATGTGGACGTCAGCGGCGGCACCTTGAGTGCCATCAGCGGCACCGGCTTGACTCGCACAGCCACCTTCACGCCCACGCCTGACCTGGCCAGCGGCAGCGCCATCATCACGGTGGCCGCTCACAGCTACACCGATGCAGCGGGCAACAGCGGCAGGGCGAGCAGCATGCCGAGCATCAGCATGGACACGCGAGTTCCCAGCCTGAAGATAGAGACGATCGCAAAAGACGACACCATCACAGCGCTTGAAGCGGCCCAGGGTTTGACTGTCACGGGCCATACAAGCGCCGAAGACGGTCAACAAGTGCAGGTGTATTGGTTTGAAGGTTCTCTCACAACCGGTGAGGTGAGCCAGGGCAGGTGGTCGGTGAGTCTTTCCTACGATGATCTCCCCGAGGATGGAGAACACCTTCTGACCGCCCGCATCGTCGATGCCAACGGCAACCCCTTCCTCTTGAACACCCGCTGGGTGACCGTCGATGTCGCCCCACCGACTGTAACGGTCAGCAGCATCACCCTGACCCAATTCAGCGAGGCCACTGACCCGCCGCTGACCCAAACGGTAGAACAAGAGATCACTGCCACACTCTCGGCGCCGCTGGCTCTGGGCGAGCGTCTGCTGCTGTCGCTGGACAACGGCGAGCAGTGGCTGGACATCAGTGCCTCTGCCTCGGGCACCAGCGTGACTCATGCCGTCAAGCTCGATGAGCTGGGAATCATCTCGCTGAAGGTACAAGACGCTGTAGGCCAGGATGGCGCCGTGGCCGACCAGGCCTACTTACTTGATACCGTGGCCCCCACCCTGACCATCGACCCGGTGGCGACGGACAACATCATCGATGCCGAGGAGAAAGCGATTGGCCTGACCCTCTCTGGCACGACAGATACCGAAGACGGGCAGATTGTGACCGTCAGCTGGGGCGACCTAATCTGGGATCCGACGGCCATCGTCGGTACCTGGGATGCGACGGTCATTGCCGGCCAGTGGTCCGTCACCATCGAACCGGACGACATTCCTGCAGCAGGCTCTTACCTGGTTGCCGCCGTCGTCACAGACCAGGCGGGCAATCTGACTGCCGCCAACGATCAGACTGTGACTGTGGCCCCGGATGAGCCTGACCCTATCATCCTGGAACTGGAATTCGAGCCGATCACGGGCGACGATTGGATCAATGCCCTGGAGGCGGCCAGCGAGCTGACCATCAGCGGCACCACCAACGCCAACGATGGACAGCAGGTGCAGCTGCATTGGTCGAGCATCGGTGAACCCCATTGGACAAGCGCCTCCTTTGTAGGCTTGGTGAGTGGCGGTCGTTGGTCAGCGACCACCACTCTTCCCGAGGACATACCGAACGATGGCGAATACCGGTTGACCGCCAGCATTCTGGACAACCAAGACAATCCAATCGTCTTGAACACTCACCCCGTGACTGTGGACACGCAAGCGCCTTCGGCCTTGCTGCAAATTGAGCCCACGCAAACCCTGGGTCAGCCCACTGCCGACCACACCTCGCAGCGGATGCTGCCCCTGCCGGACGGCGGATTTTTGTTGTCCTGGGTCGCGGAGGTACCAGCAGAACCCCTGTCCGAGCCACCAGTTTCTGAATTCCGCATTCGTCTGCAGCGCTTCGACATTCCGTCGGAACCCGTCGGAGATTTCTATGAAGTTACCGAGCCAGTGGTCGCGTATGAAAACCCGCAGATTTTGAGCCTGGGCAGCAGCGGCGACTTTGTAGTGTGCTGGGTAGGAGAGAATTTCATCCCGGGTCAAGGCCAGGATGAAGCTCCTCCGGTCGTGCAGCAGGTCATTTTTTACCAGCGCTTCAATGCATCAGCCCGCCCTCTGGATGCATTACCCATCCGGATCGATGCCTCGTTTGGTGAGGATTTCGACGAACTGGCGCTCACTGCCTTGGGTGAGGACGGGATGTGGGCCGTGGCCTGGTACATGTACGCGAGCACAGAGCTTTTCGTGCAGCGCATAGGTCCGATCCCTGCGCCTGATGGTGAGGAGCTTGGCTACGGCCCACTGGATGACCCCTTGGTCATACAAGTGCCCGGCACGGTCGAGCTGTTAGACCTGCAATGGCTCACGCTACCGCCCGTCAATCAAGACCCCGAAGACCCGTCAGACAAGCAGTTCGTCCTGGTGTGGGAGGCAGACACCACTGACTTTCCCAATGGCGAGTCGACGGACATCTGGACGGACATCTTCTGGCAACGCTTCGATGGGGATGGACAGGCTATAGATGCCGAGGGACAGGCCATAGACCCGCAACCGGTTCGCTTGCCGCGCCCTCTGGAAGAACAAGGCGATGAGCCGGACGATCTGGAGGATGTCGAGGCCCTCGCACTGGGCCCCGGCGGCAACTTTGTGCTGGTATACGAGGCCGACGACAACGAATCGAGTATCAACCGGATCTTCGTGAGTCATATCACCCGCGAAGGCGAGGTGACGGACACCCAAGCTGTCGAGACACCCGATGGGCAGCACATGTATGCACGTTCGCCCGAGGCCATCGCTTTGAGCGACAACCGCTTCGTGATGACCTGGGTACAAGGAGAGAACTGGTGGGACAGACAGGCGTGGGTGCAACTCTTCACCGTCGATGACCAGGGCGATGTCACGTCCGCCCCTGCCTACCGATTGCCCGCGCCGACGGACGAGTCCACGGTTGATGATTTGCAGGTGATGGCATGGCACGATGGCTTTCTTGTCAGCTTGATTGTTGAGGACGGGCTGTCCGGCGAATATGACGAGACGTCTGAGTTCTACGTCACGGTGCAAGCCTTCGATGCGCTGGGCCACCCGGTTGACGGGCCGCATCACATCACCGGGGGCGCCACCAGCAGCGCCTGGTGGCTGGACACGGCGACACTGCCCGACGGCAGCCAGATCCTGAGCTGGATCAACACTTTGGAGCCTCACAACACCATCGGTGAGGAGCCGCTTGATGAAACGGTCAATTTTTGGCATCTGCCAACCGATCTGTCCTTTACCAGTGGAGTGACTTTCAGCACCGATGCAGCTGAAGACGAGGACCTTATCACCTGGCTGGGGGTGGGTGACACCGTCTACGTCACCCTGAAGTTCAACGATGCAGTCATTGTTCATGGTCACCCGGCGCTGCAGCTGTTCGTTGGCAGCGATGAAGTCTTGGCCGACTATTACGGGCCGGGCGAAAGCGACGATGAACTGGTATTCAGCTACACCATCGAAGCCGGCGACGCCGACCCTGACGGCATCATGCTGGGCGAGCTGATCCTGGCCGCTGGCGCGAGTCTCACGGACGAGGCCGGCAACAACGCCGTCTTGCCCAATACCGGCGAGCTGCTGATCAACAGCGGCTACCGGGTCGACACGCAGGCGCCCATTGCCTGGGCTGGCTTGCAAGAGCCAGTGATGGTGCAGTCTTGGGAGATATGGCCTGAGATGGGGCTTATCTCGGTCGGGGCAGCCAAGATTCTGGCTAGCCTGGGTGACTCAGCCAACCCGGCTAACCCGGGCGACCTGCTCCTGATGAGCCTGGTTGTCGACACTCCGGTCGGACCGCTGGCTGCTTTTGCGGTAGTTCTTCCCGACGGGACGGTATTTCCTGTTTTTGATCCTGAGGACCCAGAGGACCTCCAGTATCTTTACATCCTCGGACCGAGCCCGGACTCGTGGAGTGTCGAAATGATGATGGGCTACGACGCCTGGCTCGATACCGTGTTGCTGATCCCCCACCTCGCAGCCGCCCGCGTTGTGCAGGACAGCGAGGGCAGCGCCATCGTGTTGAGCCTCTCGCCCCAGTTTGAGCCGATAGAAATCGCGTTCATGCCAGGGGACGAGGGCGATTTTTTTGCGCCGCAGATTGAACTGCTCGGGACCAGCGGGGCCATGGTCATGACCTGGGCTGCCGTCAAGCCCAATGGCATGAGCGAAGTGTTTGTGCTGCCGTTTCATGCCGGGGACCTGCTCGATCCGGACTGGCTGCCTGGGCCCCTGTCAGCCGAAGGGCCCTCTCCCACTGGGATACCCACCAACAGTTGGCCGGGCGACCTGTCGGTCAACCTGGTCCGGGTGACGGCTCTGGGCGAGCAGGGTGCGTTCGTGGTGGCCTGTGTGGGGGCCGACGACGATAACGATGCACTGGCGCCCGACAACATCAGCCCCGATGACAGCATCTATCTACAGGTCTTTGCCCCCGGAGGCATTGCCCTGGGCTTACCGCTACAGATTGAAGCACCTGACGTCACCAACGGCACAGACGGCGCTCCACAAGTACTGGCCCTGGGTGAGGACAGCTTTGTGCTGGCCTGGATGGGCGAGAACGACTCTGGCGACATGCACTGGTTTGTGCAGCGCTTCGCGGTGGACATTTCGTCCGATAACTTCTTTGAGAGTACGGTCACCCCAGACGACGCGATCGAACTCAGTCCAGCCGTGCCCTCGACACAATGGGATCCGGAACAGCCGCGCCAGTGGGCCTCAGTGCCGGCCCAACTGACCGCGCTGGGCAACGGGAATTTCGTCATCAGCTGGGTCGGGCAGGGTCAGTATGGCAACCCGGGCGTGTTCGTACAGCGCTTCGCAGCTGGTCAATCGGGTCCGGGCGAGGCGGTGCAATTGGCATCAGTCGGCGTTGGCGACGAGCCACCCCGTGTCGCGGCGCTGGGCACCGATGGCGCCTTTGCGGTGGCCTGGAGGGATTGGGATAGCGGCATCTACGTTCAGCGCTTTGGGGCCAATGGAGAAATGGCCGGCCCAGCCGACCGCCTGGAGCTGCCTGATGACATGGACATGGACATCTTGGTCAGCAACGTACAAATCGCTGCCGTGGGCGACGACGGCTCCTATGCGGTGACCTGGACAGCGCGTCAATGGTGGAATGGACAATGGGGTCCTAGCGTTGTGTTCGTGCAGCACTTCAACCCGGACGGCAGCACCAGCCGGGATGTCACCGTCGAAGTCGGGGACGATGTGCGGGTCAGCAGCTCCGAGCCAGGGACGGCCTATCTTGTGAATACAGGAGAAGTCCCAGATGACCTCGCAGACATCGAGGCGCTGGACGGCCAATTCTGGAACAGCGTGGGCATCTATGCCGGCTACAGCACCACCGACCTGTCGACCGAGGGGCTCGCGCTGGGCGAGTACAAGCTCTACACCCGCGATGAAAGTGGCCTATGGTCTGCGGGCTCGGAGCACATCATCACGGTCGTAGACACCATCACCCCAAGCCTGCCCACGCTCACCAGCCCAACTCACACGAACGCGGCCACGCCATTGCTGGAAGGCACCGCTGAGCCAGGCAGCAGCATTGTCTTGACGGTAGAGGGCGCCACCTTCAGCACCATCACCGACATGAACGGCATCTGGCAGGTGGACACCGCCACCGCGCCGAGCACCGGCACCTTCAACCTGGGCGAGGACGGATCCAAGGACGTAGAGATCACCAGCACCGACGCTGCGGGCAACAGCAGCAACAGCAGTACCAGCTTCACGCTGGATACCCTTGAACCCGAGGCCCTGCTGCGACTGGCGCCACATGTGACGCTCGAAGTGCCCGTCGAAGGGTATGCGATGCCACAGATCCTCGGCCTGCCGGAGGATGAATTCCTGGTGTACTGGGTAGGCGATGCGGGGCGGACCATCTACACCCAGCGCTTCGACGACACCGGACCGCTTGCTAACCCGGTCCCTTTTGCCACCGCTGATCCAGACCTCCAGGGCACGATCGAATCTCTGAGCGCCGTGCCCTTGGGGGGGGGCATGGGCTGGGCGATGAGCTGGAGCCTGTATTTGGAAGGCAATTCCGATACTCGGACCTATGTTCAAGTCATCGCCAACAATGGCCAAGCAGAAAACCCCCTGCTGCTGGAGTTCGATGAGACGCGTTATGCAAGCGACTCACAGATGGCCGCGGTGGGCAGCAACGGCGAATTCGTTGTGGTGTGGGACGCACTTTTTGAACCTGAAGGCCAGGGGGGGTTCGGGTCCTGGAAAAGCTATTTGCAGCGCTTCAGCCGAGACAGCAACGGCCAAGCAATTGCAGAGCCTCCAATTGTCCTGCCGGAACACCCGCAGGCCACTGGCACTCAGGACCAGCCCCAGGTTGCGGCACTGGGAAGCGAAGGCGAGTTTGTGGTGGTGTGGAAGGCCGGCGATCAGACCAACGACTTCAGCCTGATCGCCCAACGTTTTGGTCAAGATGGTCAAGCCTCGGGGGAGCCTCTGTTCATCGAGCCCGACCCCGTCATCTATCTTGATGAGGACGGCCACCGCATTGCCGCTTTAGGCACCGAAGGCGCATTCGTTCTGGTCTATGAGTCTTACGATATGGAAGGGGACGTCCCAAGTCAGTCCTTCATGACCTATGTGAACTCTAACGGGGACATCTCGGACGCCCTGCCCTTGCTGGCCCCCGGCATGGCAGGCGTGAACGCCCAATCGCCTGTGGTCAGTGCCTTGAGTAATGACAGTTTTGTCGTCGCCTGGGTCTTGGGTGAGTATGAGGAAGAGGCCCAGCACGTTTGTGTGCAGCGCTTTGGAGTGGATCTGGAGAGGGGGGACATCGTCGCAGGGCCGGTCCAAAAGCTCCCCGCCCTGTCCGCATACTCCGAGGTCTGGGACCTACAAGTGCTGCCGTGGGGCGAGGGCTTCGCGATGAGCTGGACCTCCTGGGATGGCGAGGCCGACCGCGTGATGGTGCAGTTGTTTGACGACGCAGGGCTGCCCGTGGGCGGTGCGCAGCAACTGCGTGACTCGGAGGCGCAACACGCTTATTCGCCCCAAATGGCGGCACTGACAGGTGGCGACCTGGTTCTCAGCTGGGTCAGCTCGTTTGATCAAGGCGACGACGTAGAAGAAAACGACGTCAAAAAAGTGAGCGTGCAGCGCTTGGAGTCCGAGCATCCCTTCGGCGACGGCGTCTCCTTCAGCAGCTCAGCCGACGAAGGACTCGTCCGCGCGTCCTGGCTCAGGCAAGGCGACACGATGAACATCGTCCTGAGCTTCAACGAAGAGGTTGAAGTCACAGGGATACCCCGGCTCTCGCTCCAGCTGGGGGACGCAGACGTCTGGGCCAGCTACGTCAGCGGTCAGGGAACCGCCGACCTCGTATTCCGCTACACCGTTCAAGCCGGGCAGGCAGACCCCGACGGCATCATGCTCGGTGAGCTGGACCTGAGCAACGGCGCAATCACCGATGCCGCCGGTAACGCTGCGCTTCTGCCCAACACCGGCGCGCTGCAGATCAACAGCGGCTACCGGGTCGATACTCAGGCGCCCATCGCCGATGCGGGCTTGGGCATGCCGCTGGAGCTGGTGGAAAGCGGCTGGTTTGAGGAAGAGGGAGCCCTGAGTACAACGCTCTTACACCTGCTCGGAAGCGAGGATGGGAAGCGGTTTCAGGCACTGACCGCCAACTATGCCCCGGACCTCTTCCTGGGCTTCCAAGGCCTCCTCACGCAGCAGGATTTTCTGGATATGAGAAGGCTGGGCGACGAAGGTTCGGGCCTCGGATTACTCGACTTTTTCTCGTCACAGATGAGTTTGGTTTTCGGGTTGGGAAGCGATGCAGCGGGACTGCCTGACGGAGGAGCGATCTCCGCTTGGCAGTCGCCCGACAACTTTAATGAATACGGCCAATCCGACGGTGATCTTTCGATCTATTACCAGTTTTCCAATTTCGGCGGTTTCGAGTCTGCTCCGTTGGAGGGGGTATCGACCAGCGTGCCTGTGCAGGACGGCGACGACATTTTCCCGAAAGTCGCGGCTCTGAACTCGGGCGCCGTGATCACCTGGATTGGCGAAACCGCGCCCGACGTTCAGAGTGTTTTTGTGCAGAGCATCCTGACCGACGGTGACCTGGGTCCCTTGCACGGCTTTCCTATGGCCATGCGTCAGACGGATTTCATGATCTTCGGGGAGGATGCCGTCTACTCTCCCGCTCAGGTGGCAGCGATTGGCTCGGGCGACCGTTTTGTTGTGGCGTGGTCCAGCGCGGACAGCGCGGACTCCGAAAGCGACGACAGCATTTTCGTGGCGCGTTTTGACGCCAACGGCAATCCCGAGTTGTTGAGCGGGCAGCCCGATGTGGTCCAACTGGAACCCCTCAACGTGACAGACGGCCACGATCTCATGCCCCAGGTGGTGGCAGTGGGTACCGCGGGGGCTTTTGCCGTCGTTTGGTGCGGGCAGGACGATGAGGAAAACTACAAGGTTTTTGTTCAGCTTTTCGATGATTCCGGCGCGCCAAGCGGCTCCCCCATCGAATTGGAAGAGCCGGTCAGTCTCGGCCTCTTCAGTGAGGGATTTGTGCCTCAGGCGATAAGCCTTGGCACCTCAGGATTTTTCGCAGTGGCCTGG
>SXGQ01005792.1_pt1 | contig 18367 bp, 17 predicted proteins | sample 3178371 | NCBI WGS metagenome assembly SXGQ01 (sample SAMN11356859, study PRJNA531348) | freshwater metagenome | isolation source: freshwater sample F1-20 | place: China: Fuxian Lake, Yuxi | collected 2017-12-25 | reverse complement strand
GGCTGAAATGGTTGTTGTGGAGCTGCTGGTATCAGCGAACCAAGTCCGCGACCAAGCCTAGAAGTCGTGGCTGGTTTTCCAGAAGTTGAAGGGCTTGATTGTGAATTTGACGCTGAATCCTTGCGATTTTCTTGCATAACGATTCCTTTCGTTGTGTTCCACGTGGAACGATTGTTTTATCAGTATAGCGTGATGGGAAAAACAAATAAATAATTTATTTATACTTATAGGACTATAAATTTGCTCTATGATTTAAATTATGGAAGATACAGAACGAATTCTCATCCCTTCAACCTCTGGAACAGTTCTGACGCTCTCCACGAATCACTCGACGATAAACACGGAGGACGCATTGCAAATGCAAGATGAATTGCGGGGCTTGCTCCGAGCGCTTGCCCCGAACATCAAAACAATTCATCTAGAAATCTCTGAGGTTCTTGCGATGAGCAGCCGCGGCTTCGAATCTTTACTGTTGCTGCATCAAGGCTGTGTCGAAAAGGGGGTCGCCCTTACTGTTTCAAAATTAACGCCAATTTTTCACAGGCTACTTTCGAGAATGGGATTCCTTCGACTCTTGAAAATCGAAGAGGCCTGATTCTTCAAATTTATTCGACGTGCAAAGATTCGCCAAGGCTTGGCAGGCGAACTTCACTTGAAACATTCTGTCGCAAAATTGCGGCGAATTCTTCTCGTGCCTCTACAGCGCCGTGAACCAGCGCGATAGCCTTTGGCGAGCCTGGCATACGTTTTACCCACGCAAGTAGATCATCCGCATCTCCATGACCAGAGATGCCAGCAATGCGATCAATCTTCGCATTCACATCAAGCGCTGCGCCATTGATCTCGACACGGGTTGCGCCATGCAGGAGACCGTGGCCAAGCAATCCATCAAGCTGATGTCCCGTAAATAAAATTCTTGTATCAGGTTGATCGATTGCCAGCTTGACATGGCGCAGGATCGGACCAGCATCACAAAATCCTGAACCAGCCATAATCACACATGCCGTTCTGATTCGATCAATCGATTCTGATTCGCGCCGCGACATGAGCGTGTGCAGTTCAGGGAAGTGGAGTGGATTCGTTCCGCGCATACAAGATCGATGCATCGACTCTTCCAGTAAATTGGGATGCCGTGCGTACAGCTCGCTTGCTCGAACTGCCATCGCTGAGTCAAGATAGACCGGCATCCCCTGAAGAACACCGTCGCGCGAAGCGCGAGCAAGTAATTGCAGAATCGTCTGTGCGCGCCCAAGTGCAAAAACAGGCGATAAAATACGCTGATTTTTGGCTCGCGCTTCTTTCAAAATTTCAACGAGTAATTGATATTGATCAACTTGAGGAAATTTTCTGGCACCATTTGTCGATTCCATCACCAACAAATCTGGCGCGCAATCCGACCATTGATGTGGAGCGAGTAGGGGATTCTCCATCGGACCAATATCACCTGAAAAAAGAACGCGCGCCGGCTCCATCCCATTCGTTCGCAGAACACGCAACTCGATACTTGCGGCACCGATCACGTGCGATGCGTGCAAGAATCGTATCTCGACTCCTTCGGCGATCGATTCCCATTCCATGAAAGGAATCGCACGCACAGATCTTGCCACTTTCTCTGCATTGCGATGCGTAAACAAAATCGGAGGTGGCTCACTTCGAATTGGAATTGCGGACGCCAGATGCGCGGGAGCGAGAACCCGAGAAGATGGGGAGGTTCCAGCACGATTTTCCTGAATGCGCAATTGCTGCAGCGTCGCAGAACTTGTCAACACCCGCGGCAGTAATTCTGCCGTTGGCTCTGTCGATAAAACTGGTCCTTGAAAGCCAAGTCCAGGAAGCATTCCCAATCGACCACAATGATCAATATGTGCGTGCGTGACCAGAACAGCATCAAGTGATGAGAAATCAATTTCTGGCGCCTTTGTGTTGCGCATCTCCTGCTCACTACCACCTTGAAACATTCCAAAGTCGACAAGCAAATGCGCGTGAGGCGTCGTGACTTCATAGCACGACCCAGTCACTTCTCCAGCCGCTCCATGAATGCGAACGCTGACACACGGAACAACTTCACTCATATCAACGGGTGTACCATTCTTCTCCCATGCTTGTCGCCATGATCATTTGTATTGCCATGACGAAATGCCCAATTCCAACAGCGGATTGCGCTGGACTCGACTCTGCCACAGCATCGCAAAGCGAACGACGATCAGCGATTGATGCGTGCGCAACAGAGGCGAAGCAAGCACCACTTGAGTATTTTCTTGAACGAGTCGAACAACTCAGAATGCACGATTCACGATCCGAGAATTACGGCGACATCATCGCGACTTGGAACCCAGCGGAACTCTCCCAGCCCGCCATCACCGCTAAATTATTCGCGCTTTATAAGAATGAAGGAACTTCGGCCGATACTCGGGTCGTCGCTTTGAGAGCCCTCGCAGCACTCCCAGTAAACAAACGCCCAACTGAAATGCTGCCAATCGAGCAGACCACCGTGGACATAAGCACAATTCCATCACAAATGGCCTATGACCGCAAAGAATTCACTGTCGCAGCTGGATGCCTTGTTCATTTGACACTTCACAATCCAGACGCTCTTGAACACAATCTTTTGCTCGTTTCTCCAAATGCGCTTGCGGAGATCGGTCTCGCCGGAGATCGAATGGGGCAGACCCCAGAAGGCAAAGTGAAAGAGTTCGTTCCCGATTCTAAAAAAGTTCTCGCCGTTCTAGGCTTGGTCGCCCCTGGGAAATCCAAATCACTCTGGTTTATTGCCCCTTCAAAGCCCGCCACATATCCATATGTTTGCACCTACCCAAGCCATTGGCGAACGATGAACGGCAAAATGAAGGTCGTAGCGCAAGTTATCGCTCCAATTCCTGCGCAACCAAGTGGGACGAATAAATAATTCGACTTTGCAATATAAACCAGAATCACCTCGAGTCATCATTTGCCATTCTCAATTGCATATGAACTCCTGATACCCTGTTCAGCCAAAGGAAAATCGAATGACTTCAACAAATTCACCGCACTCATCTCTGGTCAAAAAATCTGCACAGCCAGCAATTCATAGCGCAACCGCTCAAGCCTTAATGCAGAAAATCGAAGCGAAGACCGCGACGATCGCCATCGTCGGCTTGGGATATGTGGGACTGCCTCTCGTCCAAGCGATTCGAGACAGCGGATTCCCCGTGATCGGATTCGATGTCGATCAAAAGAAGATCGATGCCTTGAATAATGGCAAGCGATACATCCTGCATCTTGGCGATGATTTCTTCAGCAATCTGAAAGCTGACAAGCAGTTCACGCCGACTTCTGATCCAAAGGATCTTGCCAAAGCAGATCTTGTGGTGCTCTGCGTACCAACTCCACTTGGCGCACATCATGAACCAGATCTGACCTATGTCTTTGAGAGCACGAAGACCGCCGCGGCATCTCTGCGAAAGGGGCAGCTTGTCGTTCTTGAGTCCACCACATATCCAGGCACAACCCGCGACGAGATGAAACCGATTCTTGATAAGAGCGGACTGAAATGCGGTGACGAATATTTCCTTGCATACAGCCCGGAGCGTGAAGATCCTGGAAGCGCTGGGCGAAGTGCTCAACACATTCCAAAGTTGGTTGGCGGAGTCGATGATGTTTCGACCGATCTTGCGATGGCTTTTTATACGCGTGTTGTGAAGGCGGCGCATCGCGTTTCTACCGCGGAAATTGCAGAGAGCGCGAAGCTTCTTGAAAATATTTATCGCGCAGTGAACATCGCGCTCGTCAACGAGATGAAGGTTGTGCTGACCGATATGAATATCGACGTGTGGGAAGTCATCGCCGCCGCGAGCACAAAACCATTCGGATTTCAGGCGTTTTATCCTGGGCCTGGTCTCGGCGGACATTGCATTCCAATCGATCCATACTATTTGACGTGGAAGGCGAAAGAAGTTGGGCGCAATACGCGATTCATCGAACTTGCGGGCGAAGTCAATACTTCGATGCCACACTATGTCATCGAACGAACGCAACATGCGCTGAACGAACACTCGAAGTCAATCAAGGGCTCGAAGGTTCTTGTGCTTGGAATTGCATACAAGAAAAATATTGATGATCCTCGCGAAAGTCCATCAGCCGAGATTATTGAACTTCTTCGGGACCGTGGCGCGGATGTTTCCTATCACGATCCACATCTTGCCAAGTTCCCCGCGATGAGAAAATATCGCGTCGATCTCTCGTCCGTTGCTTTGACTGCCGCAACACTTTCGTCAAGCGATTGCGTGTTGATTCTGACCGATCACGATGCCGTGGATTATTCTTTGATTGGACAGCACGCCAAGATCGTGGTCGACACTCGAAATGCAATGGCCAATGTTCCCGCAAATTGTGTCAAATGTGAAGTCATCAAGTCGTAGGTGTTTCCAGAACTTTCTCGTACGATGGATAAAAATATCAGATGAAAATTACGGGCTCAAAATTCACATTTCAGACCATGCGCAGACACTTATCATCAGCATTTGTTGCGATTGTTATTGCGTTACTTGCAACTGCACCTGCGATTGCGCAAGAAGTGGCAGCTCGAAGTAATGCTCCCCGACAGCCGAGTGTTCATGTTTTGACATCTGCATGGGTTGGATATGCGGCGATGACGCTTATCTTTGGATTAATTATATTCATCAGCCTGCGCGGTTCTGCTCGCGGAGTACAAAAACCGTGATACTTCGCCGACCACGATTGCTCGCTCTCACAATTCTCAATGCGGCCATTCTCGTTGCAATCATTGCGATCCCATTGACTCGCAAAGCTGAAGGTCAAGATGCTCGTACAGTGAGATCGCATGCGACATATTCAATGGCAGGAGGAAATGTTGGGGGCTTTGCAACCGGCGCGATTTACATCGTCGACGAGACGCACGACGAAATGATCGGCCTGATGTGGAATGACAAGTCCAAAGTCTTGACTTCGATCGGATACCGGAATCTCGCCGCAGATAGTGGCGCATCAACGAGACCGCAACCGTGAGGAATATTTCATGAAAGCAAATCGACTTGAATGGGGCTTGGCGACCTCTGCTTGCGTACTTGGAACAATTCTGGTGATGCTGTGTCTATTCCAACCACTTGATCCAAGCGCGCACGCTGGAGAATCGATTGGTCCAGCCGCGAATGGAATCGGAGTCATGGCGCTTTCGAATGGTGAAGGACCTGACAACCGCCCAAGCGAATGCGTTTATCTTCTGGATAATCGAAATGAAATGCTTATGATCTATTCGGTTGAAGTGATCAGTGGCAATCGAATTCTCGCTTTGCGCACAGCAGAAAAGTTGCCAAATCTTTTCCGCGCCGCACGGCCGCGATAACACGATGCGCGCTCGCCCGGTCGAGAGTGTCACCGCCATCTCGCGCGCCGCGCGATTCACTAAACGATCTATCAAAGCCAGCTCGAAGCGACATGCTTTGAGGCTCACGTTGTCGATGCTCGATATGACGACCCTCGAAGGAAAAGATTCCACAGAGAAGATTCGTGCGCTTTGCCAAAAAGCAATCTCTCCAAGTGAATTCTGTTTTACTCCGCCTCTTCCAAGCGCGGCAGCAGTCTGCGTCTATCCCGCGCTTGTGCCGATTGCGCGTGAAGCTGTCGCTGGAACGAACATCAAGGTGGCATCCGTTGCGACAGGATTTCCCAGCGGACAATATCCCCTCGATGTTCGGCTTGATGATTGTCGAAAGGCAATCGAAGCCGGCGCAGATGAAATCGATATGGTCATTTCGCGCGGACTTTTCCTTGCAGGGCGATACGACGATGTTCGGCGTGAGATTCGCGAAACGCGCGCGGCGTGCGCGGCGGCATCAAAGTCAATCGGCCGTGATCAAGTCCATCTGAAAATCATTCTCGAAACTGGTGAACTAGGAACGCTTGACTCCATTCGATTCGCAAGCGATCTTGCGATCGACGCAGCAACAAGCGTTTCTGGCTTGCCAGATCCAACGGACGGCGAAGTATTTATCAAGACTTCAACTGGAAAAATCCAACCCGCCGCCACAATGCCCGTCACTCTGATCATGCTCGAAGCAATTCGCGATCACTTTCTTGCAACTGGTTTGCGCATCGGAATGAAACCGGCGGGGGGCATCCGCACTGCAAAGAGTGCTATCGCTTATCTCGTGATGGTGAAGGAAACGCTTGGCGAAGAGTGGTTGACGCCATCGCTTTTTCGATTCGGAGCATCCACACTGATCAATGATGTTGTGAGGCAATTGATTCGATTGGATATGCCGCGCGCATCACCAATTGCCGGTGCTGTGCGATATGCAGCGTCGTACGATCCGACGGAATAAATTTCTGTTGCTTGATTCCGCAGCTCGATTCTTTGTGTTGCAATGGCGTGCTGCGGACTGATTCGCCCTCGGACTCAAGCAAATTCAGAATGGTTTATGAGAACGCCGCGGCGACGGCGCACAAGCAAATCGATGTGCGTACCCAGCCGTTGAAAAATTCTGCCGGGCGAGTTCCGCAGGCGGCCGACATCACTTGCAAACAAAATTCGTTCAACCGGATCGTGTCGGTCGCCGAGGACTGTTTGAGCCCGGCGTGATCTTTTCAAGGCTGATCGCTTATGCATTTCCGCGGCTGTGTCAGTATCTGTATCCGTTGCTGTATCCGCAGCTCTACGGCGTTCCCCATGATGCAAGCAAACTGGCGAGATCAGATCCATCTACAAGCCCACTTAAATCAATATCCGCAATCGAATCCTGCGCTCCCCACGCGGCAAGCAATATGGCGAGGTCCAATCCATCAACATCACCATTCAAATCCAAATCTCCATACGCGCGCTCGCATCGATCCGCCTTGCTATCAGCATCTAAATCTTTCAAATGTATTTCCACTCGCGCATCACCAACAAGAATTCCAGATCGTGCTTCTCGGTACGCACCAACCGCTGCGTACTCGCCCTGAACAGCGACTGCGAATCCAGGACGAATCGGTCCACGATTCTCCCATCCCGATCCCGTCTGCACAAAATATTCATGAGAACCATTGCTCTCTAGACTTGCCCATGAGCCGACAAACAATGCATCTCCATCGATTGCTACACGCGCTCCAAATTTTCCCCCGTTGACTGGCGATGCGGATTGAATTGTCTGCGTGAGTTGCCACTGTGAGCCACTTGGTTCAAAAACGAAAACAACACTTCCACTGAGTGAAGATTGAAGTCCTGCGCCTGGAGCACCAACAATTATTCGATTGGCATCGATCGCAACGGACGATCCCGCACGTCCAGCATTTGCGGGAAAACCCACCATTCGCACCGGATTCTGCCATCCCGTTCCTGTTCGCTGTGAAACATAGACGGCTCCAGTTTCGAAGCCTCCCTCAAGCGTGACATATGGCGCGCCAATCACGATGACTCCATCTGAAACTGCAACTGACAATCCGAAATTGCCTTGGTTTGTTGCATCAAGTGGCTGAAGCATTTTCACCATTTGCCAAACAGAATTAATCCGCTCAAAAACAAATACACGTCCGCGCTGAATGGTGCCACTGTTCACAACCGTCTCTGGAGAGCCAACAACGATCACATCGCCCTGCATTGCGACGGATGCCCCAAATCTGCCTGAGTCGGTCGGACTCGAAGAGACCAAGGTTGCGTTCAATTGCCACGGGGCTCCCGATGTTGATTTTGAGAAAACCGAAACATCTCCAGCGGCGTTGAAGCCCTGCACATCTCGGGCCTCGCTGCCGATAGCAATAAAACCACCATCAACAGCAACTGATCGACCAAAGAGATCCAATGAATTGGGATTTATATGACGCAGTGTCGTCACAAATTGCGTCGTGCTTCCAACGATTGAAAAGACGCTCGCACTTCCTGCAAAGTTGCCGCCAACATCATCGCCGTATGCGCCAACGACTGCGGTGCAGCCATCGGTGTCCACTGCGTATCCATAAAAATTATCGTCAACGATGTCCTGCGATGGCAATGCCGCGATCACGCCACCTTCACAGAGAAATCGAGCGGAATCTGTACAGATCGCGGTAGAGAGCAAATCACAACGATCAAGAACTCCATTGCCATCACAATCACTCGCAGAACCATCAGCAAGTTGCATGATGTCCACTCGACCGTCCTGATCACAATCTCCAAATGAACCTGGGGGTACTGAACAACGAAATCCGCGAATTGCTTCGTTGGTCAAGACGATTGATCCAGCATTGTCGCGCCCAGCATCAGAACCATTCGGCGCAATTCCTGTAGGCGTATTATTGAAATTCACCAAAGGATTTGAAAAGTTATCAATTCGTGCTCCAGGCGAATATGCCATGACCGTTCGGTAAACCGTCCCACTTGATCCACTAAAGCGATGGCCAACTGATTGCGGAAAGATTCCGCCAGACGTGCAACCGCCACCATCGTTGGGCGCGTGACAACAACCCATGTTGTGACCAAGTTCGTGTGCAAATGTTTGGCTCGACAAACAGCTCCACGCGGTCACGCTGAAACCGATTCCCGAAACAGATGGGTCATTCGCCGGCATCAGATATGCGATGCCGCAATACTCTCCATTCGAACGAATCATTGCGACAAGATCCGCGCCTGCCGCATCACGGAGTTGATGAATCTCCTCAAGAATTCCATCGCCTGAACTGGCGAGCGTGTTCAGATCCGTTCCAAAACTTACTTCTGTATACGAAATTTCGGTATCGAAAATAACTCGAATGCGTGGAGCAATTGCGCTGTTGGAATATGCCGCATTCGCACTTGTTTCTGCAAGATCGACAAGCGCTCCAAGTGGACCGACTCCGCCAGCTTGTTCGCGCGCCGCTGGAGTGGTGATGACCAAGACATCGACCGTTGGAGCATCAACGCATCCTCCAGCGATTCCACCTTCAACTTGGCCATTCAATCCATTCCCAAGAAGTTCTTTAGGAGCTTCGACTGCTCCTGCACAATCTTTCATCGCCTCGGGTGGAAGAATTTCGAATTGCAGTGGTTTTCCAACAACTCCACGCGCTCCCCAGCGAATTCCAGTTCCATCTACAAGAGTGGCCGCAAGGAAACCAGCTCGTTCGACGACAATCGCCTGAATGGGTCCATCAACATCATTGCCAGTCAGAATGCACGATCTTCTGCCAACGGCACGCTCGGTCACTTTGGACGATGTGAAGTCAATTGAACGAGGCCACTGTGCTTGAAGATCATTCCACCCAGCAGCAACCTGTGGTGCTGATGTATTGGTTTTCCCAGTCGCCTCCAAGCCCAAAACAAATAGGAGCGCGAAAGAAATAAACATACTTACATCCTAGGGGGGAAGTCGCGAGGTGCAAATGGTTTTGGCGGGAATTTCAATCTTTCTATAGCAACACACGCACGCTCGACATCCGCGAGTGCGGCACGAAGCCTCCGCCACGGCGCGAAAATTGCGTCAAGATCTAATTCTTTTGTGTGTTCAAGCACGCTTGTCGCTGGAATCTTCACACTTGGAGCTGATAACGCTTTTGTCGCATCTTCCAATTCGCGAATCATTCGCTCAAGATCCGCGCGAGCTGCGGCCAATCGCAAAGCCGCAGGCCTTGCGCGCGGCGCGCCATCTGTCTTCTTCCACGAACCCGTGCGAGATGTATTGCCTCGTGGCGCACCACGACCACCGCGTGATCCACCGAAACCACCACCGCGTGGTCCACCGCTGGAGCGATCATCGCCAGGTCCATCATTGTTGTTGGGATTTCCTTGCGGATAAAACGGACGATTTGGCGGGAGAGGCATAAAGAGCAATCGTAGAGACTCGCACTCAACTGTGGTATGACACTTCGTGTGAGAATGACACAAACAACAATTGCCAAAGTCGCGGTTGTGGGATCTTTGGTCATTTTGGGGGCAAAACTGATGGCGTGGTGGCTGACACGGTCTGATGCCGTTCTCTCGGATGCCCTCGAATCGATCGTCAATGTCGTTGCAAGCGTGATGACTTTGGGGGCGGTTCAACTTTCTGCAAAACCTCCAGATGAAGATCATCCATACGGACACGGGCGAGTCGAATTTGTCAGCGCCGCAGTTGAAGGTGGAATGCTTATCGCAGCAGGTGCTTTCATTCTGATTCACTCGGTTGGTTCACTGATGGATCGTTCGCCACCGATTGAAAATGCCTCTTGGGGAATTGCGCTCGTCGTCGCCGGCGGATTGATCAATCTGTTGCTTGCGTGGATGATGATTTCCGCTGGGCGCCGCACAAACTCCGCCGCGCTGATAGCCGATGGTGTTCACATACTTTCTGATTCACTCACGACAGCCGCGGTCATCGCTGGTCTGATCATCATTCACTTCACAGGATTATGGTGGATCGATCCAACCATCGCATTGATGTTGGGATGTGTGTTGATTTATATGGGATGGCATGTGGCAAGAGGTTCGGTCAATCGTCTGATTGATCGTCAAGATGATGGCGATATAGAAACACTTCAGACGCTCTTGAAAAGTCATTTACCAAGCGGACCGAACTCGCCGAAAATTTGTTCGTTTCACAAAGTTCGTTGCCGCCATGATGGAAGCATGCACTGGATTGATATGCATATTCAGTTGCCTGGAGAAATGAGTGTGGCGCAGAGCCATGACATCGCAACTGTGCTGGAAAAACAGGCAATATTGGCGCTTGGTGGCGCAGGAAATGCGACGGCTCACTGCGAGCCGTGCGCCGATTGTTCTTGCGATCTCAAACGATCCGCAAGCACGTCATAAGAACCACAAAAAAGCGCGACGAATTCTGGCAACCCGCGGGTGAAAAGGCCAATCAGATATCCAAAGATTGTTCCTCGAATCAATGCCCACGTTGCATAGAGAGCAACCATTGAAAGTGGACCATTCTGCCGACGGGTGATCCGCCACGACTTTGCAATTGCGGGAAAGGCGCCCATACGACCAGATGCTGGATCAATGACCGCGATCCCCGCATAGACCAACCGAAACTGAAAATAGATGCTGAGAAAAATGAACGGTATCCCAACGATCAATACCGTCAACACGATCGCGCCGATTTGACCTGTCGGATCTCCTTCATTTATTGCGACCGCCAAACTAACGACAAATGACACAACGATCGCGACGATAATCCATAGCAGGAGTGGAATGAACCCAGACAAAATAAGCACGATCGAGAAGATCGAAAAATCCCAGGCACGAAGATATGGCGCAAAGAGATCGGATCGCTTGGGGGACTCGTTTCGAATCGCGCGCAATCCGATCAGCGCTGCGCCATAAGAAAATGGAAGAGCGACCAGTAGAAAAATCGCGACGCTGATAAAAACATTCGAAATGGCTTTGGTCATCAAGCCAGAGAGTTCTGTGATCGATTGCTCGCTCGAAAGATCAATTCCTTTGGTTGGATCCACCAAAAGATCTGCAAATACAGCCCAAATTGCCACGAAAGCTGGAACACCAGTCATAATCGCGGTGATCACTCCAGACCAAATCAGTGCGGCGCTCGGTCGAACAAGCGCGCCACCAATTCGGTCTTGGATTTCACGAAGGAGCGTCGGTGGTTGGGTTGGCAAATTGATTATTGTGTTGATCTGTAAAGCCATCTCTGTTCAGCAACATGGTGTACGCCAAACCATACATCGTCAACGCGAGCGGATAACCCAGACCGATCACCGGCAGGCAGCAAGCAAAAAGTGTGGCAATTATCATGACATACACCGTGATGAAAAGCCCCAAAAGAGAAAGTGCGCGGCCGCGCGTCATCTTCCAAGACATTTCAATGCACGCTAGTGGTCCCCGTGCGGTGATCGATTCGTCGACAGCAACAAGCAATGCAAAGGACATTCGCAGTCCGATCCAATACATCACTACCACGCAGATGAGAGCCCACCCACAAGCCGCAAGAATGGCGACGCGGGAATAATTATCGAAATCAGTTTTCTGAAGACCATCCTTCATTGCCTCCAAGCCATCACCAAAGAAGGCGATCGCTGCTCCAACACCAACCGCGCAGATGATTGGAATCAATAGAAGGATATACATCAACACACATGTCCCCAAGACTGTTGGAAAACGGCGATACCCACGCAGGATGTCCCCAATCATCGGAGTCTGTCCGCGCGCGGCGCGTAAGCCCATCCAAATCAATCCTGCGAGGAGAGGTAGAAGAACAAAGATTGAATAGATCAAAAGAAAACATCCAAGCCCCCCAGAAATTGCCGACCATACTGGCTGATCCGGGTTCTGTTGTTGACCAAAGAGCAATCCATTCTGCGCAATATTGCCGATTTGAGTTGGAATACTCGCAGCGATAAAAATCACGACGCCAGCGGTCAACATCGGCCAAGACTTCTTGTACATCGCCCAACTTTGACCCCAGACATTTGTGAATGAATAGTCCATCATGTTCTCCTGAATATGTATTACTTGGTGATCTCACTCGGACTTGCAACTAGCTTCGTTGGCTTTCCCAACTTCCCCGCCCAGAGAATTCCTTGTTGAATGTGCTGACGAAAGAGCGGCTCCGTAAAGGATTCTTTCGTGTGGCCACCTGCTGTGTACCAACATCGACCGCTCTTCATATCGCGCCACCAAGCGCAAGGATGATCTCCATCCATACCACCGCCTTCAAATGTGGATTCATCCAATCGTGCAAGCACATGAATGCCATCAACTTTACGGGGATTTCGTTTGAATCGATACCACTCGTCAGTGCGTTGCCACTTCTCTGGCAACATTTCAGTCGAAGCGTGCGTGCGATCTTCAACGACCACAGTTGCTTGTTGAATAGCTGGGTGCCCCGCGAAATGTGCGCCAATCATTTCGTCGTACCAAGCCCAATCATGCTCGGTATCACTTGCCGCGTGGATGCCCACGAAGCCTCCGCCGGATTCGATGAACTCTTGAAAGGCTGTCTGTTGTGCATCATTCAACACATCGCCGGTGGTTGAAAGAAAAACAACGGCTCGATATTTCGCGAGGTTCTCCTTCGTAAAGAGAGCGCTGTCTTCGGTTTGATCGACATCCGCATCTTGCGCCATAATTTCACGCACGCATTTGATTCCGTCTGGAATTGAATCGTGGCGAAATGTTGCCGTTTTTGTGAAGACCAAGATGCGCGGCTTGACCGCGCTGTCATCGGCATGCAGGGCAAGGAATGGAATGCCCGCAACAATGAACAGAGAAAGCGTGGCCTTTAACATTGGTATGAGTATCCCACGAATCAACAATGTAGACAAATGAAAAGATCAAGAACCAGTGACTGGTTGGTTCGCGATGGGTGGGACCACCTGCGTTTGATTCGATGTTCCAGCAGGCTTGCCACTGGGCGCTACGCTGGTTTTCGTTGGATCTTGTTCCTTTGGATTGGTCACTTCCGACGGCAACCGGGAAAGAACTTCTTCGGCAGCTGGCTCGCGTAACAAAACTTGATCGCCTTCTTCGAGGCCGGTCATAACTTCGATATCCATTTCGCTTGATCTTCCCAAGGTGACTTGGCGTTGGCTGAATCCATCGCTGTCGGGTACATAGACGAAGCTTGCGATGCCTTGACGAAAAACTGCTTGCACTGGAATACTCAGCACATCCGTTGCACGGCCGAGAAGAATCGACGCCTTGCATCGCATACTGGGTTTGAGGCCAAGTGATTCGACATCATCGAGCAGCACACGCACTTTGTAATCGCGGCGATTTGGATCGCGCCAACCGCCACTCTCTGCGAGCACGCTGACATTCATAACACTCCCGCGAATTGGAACCGTTGGACTTGCATCGCTGAAAATGGTCACTTCTTGATCTGGCTTAATCCGACCAGAGAGTGCTTCGCTCACTTTTAAATACGCAACCATCTGCGATACATCTGGAATGATCATCACGAGTTCGTTTGGCTTCAACTCTGTTCCAATTGCGGGAGGCGGCGCGTCGCCACCACGACCCCAACCACCAGATTCCAAACTGCTTGCATAGACAACGAGACCATCGGTGGGAGAAGTGATGGTGGTGTTTTCCAATTGGCGTTGACCTTGGGCCAATCGCTCAAGCGCGGTCTTCGATCTGAACTGCGAACTCTCCAAATCAGATTGTGCTTTGACGATCTCTGAATTCTTTTTCTGTTCGGTTCGCTTTCGTTCAGCAAGAGCCTGTTCGACATCCGACATCTTCTTCGCTTCATCTTGAGGGCGTTGGAATTTTTCATATACCTCAATATCAAGCACAGATTGTTTGACCTTTGCATCTGCCTGAATGAGGGCAATGCGATCCTTCTCATACTCGTCGCGACTGATGAATCCCTTTGCAACAAGCGATTCAGATTCACCAAATCTTTTGCGTTGACGATCCGCATCAATTGTCGCCGCTTCGGCCGCAGTCGCCAACAATTGACGCTTTGAAACAAGTTCGCCCTTTGTCCATCCTTCAAGCGCCAGTTGACTCAATTTCACCTGAAGATCTGCTTTTTCAATTTCGCTGAGACGCTCATTCTCTTTTATCGCAAGCGCCTGCTCGTTGGCGACAGCCTCGGCCTGCGAGGTCTTCAACTTATCTTGCATGTCCTTGATCTTGTCGGTGGATTCTTCGCTGGCAAACTTCACCAAGACATCGCCCTTCTGAACACGCCGTCCTTCTGCAACGAGTTCGGTGATCACCGAACGACCTTCGAGCAAATTGCGAACTTCAACTTGACGAAGCGCGGCAAGTTCTCCCGAGACAGGAATGATCATGTCGAAATCCATTCGATCCACCGTGTGCAATTCGAGCCCATTAAAATTGCCGCTGGCAACTTCGGTTGCGCGTCGCGTCGCATTTGGAATCAGCATCCAGGTTGCGAGCGCCGCAATCACGACCCCAAGCGAAATGAAGATCACTCGTCGACTCTTTCGTGCCTTCATTGGATTCCCCAATGGATCGCCAACAGAAAGATCGCCGTTGGCAACTTCGCCAACAGATCCTTCTGGAGGTTGTTCAATCTCATCGGACATATGCCAAAGCCTATAGGTTCAGACCGATGGAATCCCTACTGGTTGTGCAAGAATTCCAGATCCGCGTCTATATCGGACCTCCATGCCATCTGGAGCGATGATTTCGCCGTCGTCGGAGACACGCAACTGACCCGTTTGCCGCAAAAATTCTAAAATTGCGATCTGAACCTCGCGAAGTGCGCGCGCTTTATCATTTTCCGCCAAGTTGAGTGCGTCAACGGCTTCGGTGCGATCGCGAGGAGTTGCTCTATCGGGCGCAACGTCGATACTTGCCTGACGATTGCGGGCGATGTCGATATTTTTATCCTGCAGCGAGAGGGTGTATAGCGCACGATCGATGCGCCTGATTGCTTGTCGAACCTCGACCGCGGCGGTGTTCTTTGCAAACACATATCGCCGATCATTCTGTTCGAGAATCACTTGTGCTTTACGCACGTTCACTTCTTCGATTGTGCGATCAAGCGGAATATCAATGGTAACTCCAACTATGTAATTACCGAAAGAATCATCGAGCTGAATGCCGTTGAAAAAATCTGGGTTTTTTAATAGTGACGCAGTTGCAAAGATATCCGCACCCGCAAGAACGGAATTGCGTGCGTTGTCGACTTGGCGCCGAGCATCAGCGACCAAGTCGCGCGTGTTCTGCAAATCAAGACGCCACTCAAAGGCATTGGCAATCGATCGTTCATTGTTGATAATCGGCGGATCAAGATCGAGCATTTCAGTATCGATAACGACCGGCGCGTCGGTCTGATATCCAATTCGCAACTTGAAACGATCGACCGCTAGTTTGTATGTTTCTTCGAGGAATGAGAGTCGATCAATGACAAAGAGCGCGCGTTGCTTTGCCAAGTCGGCTTGAAAGGCGACTTGCCGACCGCTCATGACCAACGCGTCTTCGCGTTCGACAATTGATCGGAGTCCTTTAATCTGATTTCGTGTGTTCGAGATCACCTGTTGCTCGACCACCAAACCGTGGAAATCACTGAAAATTGAGACATAAAAGCGGCGTCGGAACTCTTCGAACGCGCGGGCCCCATAGACCAAATTACGCTTCGCTTGAATCAAATCTTCTTGCGCGACCAATCCCGCGCCACGAAGCAGGGGGATATCGAGAGAAAGAGCAACTTCTAATGAACTTGCTTGGCCTGTTTGGACCGCGCTGCTGAGTTGGGTCGAGGCCTGCGCAAGAATCTCTGCGCTGACCTTGCCACCATATGGAAGTTTTTGGCTCACATCAAGATCATTCACCAATTGAAGTGCCGTCGATTGCGTTCCGTTCAACGATACGCCTTGATATTGCGGTGTAATTCTATTAAAGAAGCGCGGGCTCCAAATATGTTGCTGAATGAGCAGGTCGAGTGCGAGTAACAAATAAGTTTCTTCCGCGACACGATATTCCAAACTGTTTTTAATCGCATATTGCACGCTCTTGGCAAGATTGAGATGCTCTGCGTTTGCTGGTGGTGTGTATGCCTTGGTCACTTCGGCGATGACTTTGTCCACATCGAGCACAGCACGAGGGCGAGCCTCATATTTCAGATTCTCTGGCTTCGGGTTTGTGGTTGGTGGTTGATTCAGCCCTGGATAATCAGGAGTAAAACTTTGCCCTTGATATTGAGATTCTGATTTACTGATCGTGGGCACGCTTGAAGGTTCGCCAATGGATTCACTTGTCGTGCGCAGACGCTCTTCCGCATTGATATCGATCACATGAAATTCCTGTTCTTGGCAGGCGATCGGAATGACCGCCAGCAGTGCAAAGATTGCTAAAGCCAAGATTGAATTGATGTGGCGAAACATTGCGAGTTCGAAGCGTACGCTGAGGAGCATTTGAATATTTCGCGGGGATGTGTGACCAAAATGTGTTTGGAATTAGTGATCCAACATTGTTTACCGCGTGGTGCCTTTTGTGATTTATACTTTTAATTTTATTTTCGGCGAAGATAGATATGTTTTTGCGCCATTTGTGCGATTTTAAGCGAAAATGATCGATAAGCACGTTAAATTATCTGTGTGCAAAACAGCCTTGCCTTGTTTTCGCAGAAGTTGGGCTATATATCGAACACAAACGCCACAAATTAGTTTATTTGTGCTGATCCTCGCCGATAAACATCGAATATGAATCGATAGTCTTCAAAAAGCACAAAGCCCCGCAATTGCAGGGCTTTGAGCCGTAATCCCCAATCCATTTAGTGCCGTCACACGCACTGTGTTCCATTTCCTTCCCATCAATCCCGTTCCACCCTCCAAAAACCCTTTCCTACCCTCCTAGGTGTCCATTTTCCTATCCTCCAACCCTTACTTCCTAGCGGCCGAAAAGGGGCTCCGAGAAAACTCGCCCAGCCCACTTCGGTCGTCAGAACCGGCTCCGAGCTACTCGCCTAGCCGGCTCTCTCCCAACGAGTTCGAGAATGTTGGAGGGTTTCCCCGTTCCTTGGTGCGGTCGGATGTAAGCGCTGGGCGCAATCTCGTCTGCTGAACGGGGCGCCTCTTGGATTCTCTAACACAATAAATGTCGATTACAAATCGGCGCAGTGCAAGTGAAAGGCTATTTTTTTTGTTAAAATGGCGTTGCGGGATCAAAAAGAGGCTTTTGCAGCAATTCAGGTGGGCTCAAAGCTGCTGCGCCTCACCTTTGCGGACTTCGGCTCAACTTGCAAAATCGCTCAGGACACGCTCCAACGGCGCAAACACAAAACGATCTGCGTTTGCGCGACTGTTGCCGTGGCTGTAATTCCGCGGCTGATTTCGTCGCGCTTCTGTTTGCGTCTCCAGCCGTTGGAAAGTTCTCTCGGGCGAGTTCCGCAGGCGGCCGACGACGCTTGCTAAAAAACTTCGTGAACTGGATCGTGTCGGTCGCCGAGGACTGTTTGAGCCCCGAGAGAACTTTTCACGGCTGCCCACTTATGCATTCCGCGGCTGTATTCCGCGGCTGTAATTCCGTGGCTGTTTCCGCGGCTCGATTCCGCGGCTCGATTCTCGCTTCACCACGCAATCAAAGCGAGCGTCACAATCCAACCGTATGCCAAACCGTCTTCACTTCGGTAACCACTTGAAATGCGCTTGGACTAGACCAAGCCAAATCTTCCAAGAATTTCGCTTGCGGATCTACAAGCTTCACTCTCTTCAGGTTTTCAGCAACCCCCAGCTGCAGAATTTTCGCCATTTCAGGCTGAACGCTTGCAACAACTGCGTCGATATCGCGGTGCGCTGCAACAACTGGCACCAATTCCTCACGCAATCCAGTCAATACATTCAGAACTCCCGGCGGAATATCCGCACTCGGCGCGCACTCGGCGACGATCAAAGCAGGAACTGGTTCGACCGAACTCGGCATTGCGATCACCGAACATCCGCACGCGATCGCTGGCAACGCCAAAGTCAAAAATCCAATCAGTGGAAATTCTTCCGGAGCAAAAACCGCGACAACTCC
>SXGQ01104566.1_pt1 | contig 18368 bp, 13 predicted proteins | sample 3178371 | NCBI WGS metagenome assembly SXGQ01 (sample SAMN11356859, study PRJNA531348) | freshwater metagenome | isolation source: freshwater sample F1-20 | place: China: Fuxian Lake, Yuxi | collected 2017-12-25 | reverse complement strand
TTCAATGATTGATTCCCAGTTGATCAGGGGTGTCATGGTATCGCGATGCATATGCGTGGCCAAACCCGGGATTGGAGATAGTGCAAGCACCTTCCCAAAGAATGTGAATCTTCCATAGAGCTTTTTGCTCAGCAAACGATCATTTGCTCCTTTGGCGCATCGAAGCAAAAAGGGAAGTTTTTTGTGCAGTGTTTTACCTTGAATGAGAAAGGTGAAGGTTGTATCGGTAATTTGTCTCCAATGGCAATCATCACTATGTAGTATCAGAGAGAATCTTCGATATTTTCCGCTATAGCGATCAGGATAATCGGTTGGATGAATTACGATATCCTTCTTTTTCAAATTGATGAATGAACTCCACGTGTACAATCGCTTTGCATGATTCATGAATGATGCAGGGTTCTGGAGGAAATTGTGAATGAATGTCATTGCATGGGGAACATGCACATAGTCATCTTCACAGAAATACACCCAATCTACAGCAGGAAATCGTGCTCCCAATAAGAGCGTCTGACGAATGGATTCATCATTTCCGAAATCTCCTTCAATGAGATTGACATTCTTTTCTTGGAAAAATGATTGCAAATCCGGACTCAATTTATCTCCAATCACATGAATCGTATGGGGGATATGTTGCAGAGAATCCCACAGACTTTGAAAGCTGAGTTTGACCAATGTGGTTTTATCCAAATCAAATGGCCTTGGATTTGCATTGACTGCATTCACCACATCACAAGCACGAAAAATCACATGGATGATTGGTGCATTTATTTTTTGAGAATCTTCCATAAGCGTTGTGTGACTCGTTCGGGTGTATATTCCTGCAATCCTTCCCATGCTCTATCACAGACGGACTGAATAAATTCAGGATCATTCAATAATGTTCGTGCTATCAGCACTGCTTGATCTATTGCGAATGGTGAATCCACCGTAAGATCTGGAAAGAGCTTTGTAGCATGACCTGTATTCACTGTGCTGATGATTGGCACACCCAAAGCCGCTGCATCAAGTACATATCTACCCCATGTGTATCGGTCATCAAGATTCAACCAAAGTTTTGCCTTTCCTGCTTGAGAATAATACATATCCAATCGAGTTTCATAATGAATATCAATCTTTGGATTATTCAAGATTCCATCAATGTAGTGTTTGTTTAAGTCTCTTTGGAACATGCTTCCATAAAGGCGCTTATTCGACATTATTGTAGATGGTTTGACGGACAATCTTCTTTCGAATCCTCGAATGGGCAGATTCAATTGTTTGGCAATGGCATATTCATTTTGTCGCATGCGAAGAAATGGACAAATCAATACACATTCGTCTCGCTGATCGGGCTGTGTGGTAAAGGTTCTGATGCCTTCTGCAGGATATGGAATGCCAAGCGTATGCACCGGAGATGATGTCAAAGATTGAATGAAGGCTTCAGCATGAACATTGATGCAATTGACGAATGTACTCGCATCGAATAATTCTCGAAGATGTGGAAGCGGCTTCAAATACCATTGCATGTCTCCTTCCAATAATGTCATCCATTGCACATGCGCCGGTCTTTCTTCTACAAGTGAGCGTATCTTCGACAAACGTTTCGGTTCTTTGATGGCATTCAGATTCATAATCACCAAATCAGACTCGGCAATCATCCGTGGAGTGACGAGTGATTCATGAACATATCTTCCACCCAATGCGAATACCCAGGCTTCAACTCCATTCACATAGTGTGCTTCATATGATCGTTGTTCAGCAGTCCATTGTCCGGGATTACCCCCAACAACGAGAACATTCGACAACTGTGATTGCATTGAATTGATCATCTTCTGTTATTTCAGCATTTCTTCAACTGCCGCACGAATCTGTTTATCGATACCATTGGCAAAATCTTCAGGAAGATTCATCACTTTGATATCCGGCTCGAGTTGATTATTCTCAAGATACTTTCCATCATTTCCAATTGTACCAACTTGTGGAATGCCGAAATACAATGTTGGATCGATTTGTGTTTCCCACCATACTGCTGTTGCTGTTCCCGGAACGGGCATCCCTATGAGTGGACCAATATTCAATTGCTTATATGTCCATGGGAAAAAGTGTGCATCCGAATAATTACTTTCATTCATCAAGACAACTGATTTTTTTTGCCATTTGTTTTGGGGCTCAGAGCCAATCAATTGTCCTCGTGGAACAAGCTTTACATATTGTTTTCCGGATAGCAATGTTGCAAGATCATCATGCAACCAACCTCCACCATTAAAACGTGTGTCTATGATGATGCCAACTTTATCAGCATGTCTACCGAGAACTTCAGAATATGCTTCGCGGAAACTTTCGCTATTCATTCCACGAACATGTACATAACCTACTTTTCCTTTGGACAATGAATCTACCATTGATCTGCAGTTCAATACCCATCTGCGATAGAGCAATTCTTCTTGAGCGCCGAATGATAGTGGTTTTATCACTTCATCAAATCGTTTGTTTTTCTTTATATCGAACACAGAAATCAATAGTTGCTTATCTGCTTTGCGATTCAAGAGGATATCTAGATTTGCAAGAGTCACCGGAATACCATCTATCTTCTCGATGATCATTCCTGCTTGATATATTTCTTTAGGATGATCCATCGGAGATTTGTCAATGATTTCCAGAATTTTGATTCCGGGTCCTTGAAATGTTTCATCCCAAAATGCACCAAGCACAGCGGTTTGATCACGCATTTCATCAGGATATTGAGCACGATATCCGCTTCCCGTATGAGATGCATTCAATTCACCCAATAATTCACTTAGCATTTCGGCAAAATCATGATTATTGTCAATCGATGATAAGAATGGTTCATATGCTTTTCTATAAAAATCCCAGTCCACACCATGAAGATTCGTGACATAAAATTTTTCTCGCACTTGTCTCCAAGCATGATCAAAAATATATGCACGTTCACCGGGAGCATTGAGCTCCATTTCTGCTTTGAAGGCAATTCCTTTTTGGGTTCCATTGCTGGTGTCTATTCTTGTGATTTTTCCATCGGAGATGACATATAAGTATCTTCCATCAGGACTTTGCTCCAGAGCGCCCGAACCGGCTCCTAATTTTGCAAGAAGCTTTGTTTCTTTCTCACGGAATTTTTGCACCCAGATATCATACCCTTTTTCGAATCGAGATAAGTAGTATAAACGTTCTCCATCCGGTGACAATACATAATCTGCCAAATTGGAAGAATGAATTGTGAATCTGATGGTACGTTCCTCTAAGCGATCAAAATCAATGGTTATGGGATCGGATAACTGAATACTAATATTTCCTTTCTTGCGTTCTTTTTCCAATGAGTCTTTTTTTCTCTGTTCATCAAAACTCAATTCTTCATCTTTTTCACGCATTTTTAATAATTCAAATTCATCCTTGCTGAGTTTGAATCTATCAAATGCTTCTTGTGTGAGAAATGCACCATAGACATCCGATTCAGCGCCCCAAGAACCATGACTTCTAAATCCGGCTTTGTCACTGGAATAAATAAGCAACTTTCCATTTTTTGCCCATTTGGGTTGATTGTCGCTATATCCACTTTGGGTGATGTTTTGTATTGGGCCTTTACCTTGTGCATCTATGATACCTACTTCATCAACCCAGCGATCTTTATCGATGATTGATACCAATAACCATTTTCCATCGGGAGACCATTCATACCATTGATCTCCATCAGAATAAGAATAATTATATGTGCTGTCCAGTATAAGCCGAACATTATCAGATGCAAGATTTTTAACTTTTAATGTAACGCGATTTTCCAAAAAGGCCACTTCTTTTCCATCAGGAGAATACCGTGGTTGAAATTCATCTTTTTCGGTTTCAATAATTGCTTTTTCTTCCAATACGGTAGAACGGTAAAAGAATGGTTCTGCTTTTCTTGTCAAGCTTGTTTGATAGACATTCCATGATCCATTCCGCTCACCGGCATAGAGTAATGATTTTCCATCAGGAGAAAAACTGATTGACCGTTCTTGGCCGGGAGTATTTGTGATTCTTTTCGTCACTTCATGATCGACAGATGTCACAAATATTTCACCACGAATAATAAAAGCAATTTCTTTTCCGCTTGGTGATAAAGCCATTTCTGTCGCACCTTGATTCAATACTTTAAATGATATATCATTTCTGCGTGAATCATTGAGTATGTCGATTTGTACCTTCTTTGGTGTTGCATTCACTTGTTTTGTATCAAGGATGTACATATCACCATGATAATTGAAACACAAAACCCCCTGCTTGTCAATTGATAAAAATCGAACGGGATGTTGTGTGAAGGAAGTGATTTGTTTGATTGATTTCGGGTTGTCTATCGGGAAAGACCATACATTGAATGATCCTGACCTTTCTGATAGTATATAGCATGTTTTACCATCTGCGGAAATCACCGGCTCTCTGTCTTCTGCCGGATGTTCGATGATTCGTGTATGCGTTTTATCACTCAACTTCACCATCCAAATATCACGAGCTATCGAAGATGTATGATGTTTTCTCCAATAATTCTCTCCACCTTTTTTATCTTGATAGATGAGAAATGCACCAGTAGGATCTGCTGCTATCTCTTCGGCCGGTGTAGTGAGAATCTGCGTTCTTGATCCGTCTTTTACGGATATCGCATAAAGTTCTCCCATTCCACCGGAGGGGAATTGACTATTCTTTGGTGAATCCTGAATATGTGTCGATACATACATTGAGGAACCATCATGTGAAAAAGCAGAAGGCATTTCATTAGTGGAATGAAATGTTAATCGGCGAGGCATTCCACCGCCTGAAGACATGAGGAAAATATCCATGTTTCCATGACGATCAGAAGCAAATGCAATATTGCTTCCATCAGGTGACCATACAGGTGCCACATCATATGCATCATTGGATGTAAGGCGTTCTGCCTTCCCACCTTTTGTGGATACTTTCCAGATATCTCCTTGGAATGCAAATGCGATAGTGGATCCATCAGGTGATATGGCAGGATATCTCATCCATAATGATTGTTGAGCATGAGTTGGTGCAATTGTTATGTATAATACTGCACAAATGAATGCGATGAATTTCATGATGTTCTCGAATAATGATAGTGCAATTTACGAAGAAGAATTAGTGTCAAGATTTCAATCTTTTCAACATCTTCAATACATGAGATCGTTTGATTGTTGGAACCACTTCGGCAAGGTGCATATATTCTTTCAATCGATTGAATACTTGAACCGAAATGCGAATCCAGATTTTTCCTGCAAAAGGTATAACCGGGATTTCTATCTTATGTTCATTCCACAGAATATCATGCAAAGCTTCAGCATATAGAAAGGCATCTTCTCCATCATACTGAAGATGTTTTGGTGCTTCAATGGAGGCAAGCGAGCCAATCATGTAATCAGGAGATGGAGCATTGGTCTTCCAGGCTTCTGCGATCATATTTCTCATCGCAATAGCTTTCGCGTGAAATGCCATCATGAGATAGTCTGAATCCATGGCAGCATGGAATTTCAATCCCAATGGAGATGCGATATATGCGCTATGATCTTTTGTACCGGTCCAGTCAAATTCTTTTGAATATCCTTGATTATACCAATGAGAAATCACCGTTGGATGCATCATGCGCTGATGTTTAGGATGCGTCCATAGTATTGCGCACCCCTTTGGAGCATACAGCCATTTATGACAATTGCCCGTATACCAATCAGCACCAAGTTCATTCAAATTTAGTGGGATCATCCCAGGTGCATGAGCGCCATCAACAAGAACGGGGATGTTCCTTTTTTTACATGCACGAATGATATCTTTGATCGGAAAGATAATACCAGTTGGAGAAGTGATATGATCAATGACCAATAAGCGTGTTGATTTTTTGAGTTTTCCGATGACTGCATCAATGCACTCTTGTTCATCATTGATTGGGAAAGGGACATGCGCTTCGATCAAGCGGGCACCGGAGATATTCATGGCATGCTGCAATGTTGTTCTTACGGCACCATAGACATGATTCGTGGTGAGGATCTCATCACCTTTTTTCCAGGAATGCATCAGGGATTGGATAACTGCATTCATGCCGGTTGTGGCATTATCGACAAATACGAGGTCATTGGCATCAGCACCTATGAATGGAGCGATATCATTGAGTGATTCCCTAAGAAGAATTGGTAATTGCTTCACCACGAAATTCACGGGTTGCTGTTCCATCCTCTCACGAATGGCATTTTGAAATGCTAGTATCACTTTTGGTGTGGCACCGAATGAGCCATTATTCAAAAAGGTTATAGTTTTGTCAATCAAGAATAAGTCTCGAATCTCTTTAGACCCAAATGCAGGATGTTTGAGATATTTTGGGATTTTCGGAGCGGAAATTGGTTTCATAAAACAGTCATATATGTATTGCGCAATGTACCTTGGTTTGCTTGGTTTCTTGGTATATTTGCATTGAAGAATTGTCAGGCAAAACTACGATTTACTCACCGTTTGAATTGACATCCAATGAATTTTCTTGAAATAAAAGAACAAGGTGGAATAGCCACCGTTCGATTGAACAGACCTGAAAAGCGGAATGCACTGAGTCCGGCTTTGCTTTCTGAAATTCATGCTGCATTTTCGGATCTTGGAGCGAGAAAAGACATCTCAGTCATTATTCTTGAAGGAGCCGGGAAAGCTTTTTGTGCCGGGGCCGACCTTGAATATTTGGAACATATGTCCGGATTTTCGATTCAGGAAAATCATCAGGACTCTCTTCATCTTAAAACCGCTTTTCATGCCGTTTATACATGCCCGAAACCGGTTATTGCCAAAGTGCATGGTCCTGCAATAGCGGGTGGTTGTGGTTTGGCTTCTATTTGTGACTTCATCATTGCCGGTGAATCTGCCATATTCGGATATTCAGAAGTAAAGATAGGCTTTATACCTGCCATAGTCATGGTATATCTGTTGAGAAAAATAGGCGATACAAAAGCAAGAAGACTTCTATTATCGGCAGAGAATATTCCAGCTATCGAGGCGGAGCGCATTGGATTAATCACGCAATGCGTACCTGATGGTCAATTGGAAGAAACGGTTAGGACATTGGCTGATACATTACAAAAGAATAGTTCTTCTTCAATGGCTTTGACAAAAGACATGCTTGCAAATCTTCATGGTATGTCATTGGAGGCCGGTTTGAATTATGCAGCATCCATGAATGCATTCACTCGCATGACTGATGATTGCAAACAAGGAATACAATCCTTTCTCAATAAATAATTCGAGGAATCAATGCAACGTATCCTGATTGCAGTATTGACCATATTCACCCTGTCTATGGTCAATGCACAAGAAACAACCGTATTGCTTAAAGGAATCATAACAGATCGCACCACCGGAAAGCCGGTTGGTGTAAATTATGAAATCACTGATGCCCAAGGCATGAAAGTGGCAGATGCAAAATCGAATGGTAAAACAGGCGAATATTCTTCTGCCATCAAACCCGGTGCTGACTATACAATGTTTTTCTATGGATTTGATATTCTCAAATCCACAAAGACCATCAGCATCCCACCTGCTTCAAAGTATGAAGAGGTACCGATGGATTTCACAGTTGACAAATTGGTAAAAGGGATGGAGTTATTTGCTGTGGAAGGATTCGATCAGGGATCAGTAAAAGTCAATACACTTGGTGACAAAGTGATGGCTGAAACAATTGCAATACTCAAAGGGAATCGGAATCTTCATGTGAATATTACTTTGCTTCCCGATATGGCTCCACCACGTTATGAAACGATAGCTTCGCCAAAGCAAGACAAGAAGAAAAAGAAAGGAAATGAGCCGGCCATACCGCCTCAGCAGAAATTGTTGAATCCCACGGAAAGAACATCGCTGAATGCAGAATTACAAAAACAAAGAATGGATGCCATCATAGCATCATTTCCGGATGCTGCAGCACAAATGAAGCGTGTTCATTTCATCATTGACAAAAGTTCTGATTCACAACAAGATGTGAAAAGAAATACGATGATGATACATGTAGGAGAGGTAAAAAGTTTGTTTGATTAAATCAGATGTTCATATTCCTTCGGAACATCGATCTCCATCATCAACATAGCGGAGGCAATTGTTTTTCCTTGAGCATCAAGTTTCAATGAAACGGTTCCTCCGCCCCCCAATGTATTGTTGAGCACGAAATTCACAGCCCACAGATTTGGAATTTCATAGCGTTCAACAATTCCCAATGTTAAACCGGTAAAATACTCCTTCACACGTTCGGTGGTCAATACATCTCGAATGATCGGATACCATTCTTCTTTGAATGCAATCACTCCACAATTAGCGGCATCACCTTTATCACCGCTTCGAGCATGAGCTATTGATGATAATGTTATTTTCATAATTCACCGTTCGATGTTAAATACTGTTGCGATAATTTTCCTATTGGGTGCATGATGCCTGAATTCACATAGATGAATCCCTTGCCAAGTACCCAATGCCATTTTTCCATTTCGAATCGGAATTCGCACATCACAACCAATGATGGATGAAAGAGCATGGGATGTCATGTCATCATCTCCCTCGGCCGTATGTCTGTACAAATCACGATGCATGGGAACAATTCTGTCTAAGACGTCCATCATGTCCAGTGGGACATCCGGATCTGCATCTTCATTGATCGTAATCGCTGCACTGGTATGACACAAAAATAAATCAAGCATTCCAATCTCTACATCTTTCAGCATATCATCTAGTTCGCGACTGATCAAAGAAGTAATGCTGTGCATTCCTCTTTGCTTTGCCGAGATGATGATTGTTTTTTGCATCATGTCAATGTAAATCTCAAACCATCATACGCTAAGAAACAATGATCGGGCAATGTTTTCTCACATTCTTCATGTTTCACTTGATGAGCGATATGCGTGAAATATGTCTTCTTGGCATTGATCATTTTTGCCATCTCACAAGCTTCTTCTATCGTGAAATGCGTTGGATGCTTATGATAGCGCAGAGCATCAAGAATCAATATATCTAGATCTTCCAATTTGGCTATAGAGTCAAGAGGAATATGATTGGTGTCTGTACAATATGCAATCTTTCCAAATCGATATCCATTCACTCGAATATTTCCATGTTTCAGAGGTATTGGCTGAACCTCAATGTCGCCAATTGTGAATGGTTCATCATCGATGATGGTGAATGAAGCACCTGGTACTCCGCCCCCCAATTGTTCAACTTCTCCAAATGCATAGGGAAATGTTTTCCTGATGCTATCATATGTTTGTTGTAAAGCATAGCACTGCAATGGGAGGTCATCATTGAAGAACGTATAAGGTCTGGTATCATCAAAACCACTAATATGATCATAGTGATGGTGAGTATACACAATTGCATCAATGTTCATCACGGAGTGTGTCAGCATTTGCTGCCTGAAATCCGCTGATGTATCAACAACTATAGTTGTTGTTTCTGATTGCACCAATAAGGATGTTCTTAATCTTTTGTCTCTTGGATCTTCGGACAAACATGTATCACATGTACATGCAACACTTGGCACTCCAGTTGAGGTGCCGGTTCCGAGAATCGTTACTTCAAGCATTAGATATGTCGTTCAGCATGATAAGAACTACGCACAAGCGGACCCGACTCAACAATCTTGAATCCTTTGCTTAATCCAATATCACGTAGTGAATCAAATTCACTTGGATGAACAAAGCGATCGACCGGCAAATGATTTTTTGTAGGTTGTAGATATTGTCCTAAAGTAAGAATATCCACTTCAACTTCACGTAAGTCATCCATTACGGTGATGATTTCTTCCATGGTTTCGCCAAGACCGAGCATGATGCCTGTTTTTGTGCGTAAACCTTGTGACTTACATTCCTTCAGAACTGCCAAAGTCCAGGGATATTTTCCTTGTGGACGAACCTTGCGGTATAATCTCGGTACAGTTTCTGTATTGTGATTCAGAATGTCCGGTCTTGCATCAATGACTTTCTGCAAATTTTCCATCTTTCCTTTGAAATCAGGAATCAACACTTCGATACTTACGCCTGGATTCATTTCTCTTGAACGACGAATGGTTTCCGCCCAGATGTCTGCACCGCCATCAGGTCTTTCATCACGATTGACGGAAGTGATTACGGCATGCTTAAGATTCATTTGTTGAATTGCCTCCGCAACATGTAATGGCTCATGTAAATCAACCTCCATGGGTCTACCTGTTTTTACCGCACAGAATCCGCATGAACGTGTACATGTATCGCCAAGTATCATGAAGGTGGCTGTTCCTGCATTCCAGCATTCCGCAATATTCGGACAGCGCGCTTCCTCACATACTGTATGCAATGCTTTTGATCGCATCATGGTTTTGAGTTGTGCATATGTTTCACCACCGGGAGCTTTTACCTTAAGCCATTCGGGACGACGATTCGACGGAAATTCCGTTGGTAAAACCGGTAATTCCAAAATGCCTGTTGTATGTGTTTCGATTGCCATAATGTTATCTAGTAATGAATTACAAATCTACCAAATTGCAATTGAGGATGCACTCAATTCATAGCATTAAAAGGTTGATAATATCCTGAATCCAATAACTTGAATGTTTGAGGATATTCTTTTTCATATGTAGTATTCGGAGATGTACCAGCCGCTACAAACACAGTCCTTGCCGCCATTATATGTAATTCCCCTTTTCTATCTTCACCGGTATGCTCAAACGTCACTGACTCTATCGCTCCATAATTATCAAGATTGCATTCAATCGGTGATAATTCTTCAATGATTGTGATACCTTCTTCCAGTGCTTCATTAACTTCTTCATGATTCAATTTATAAGCAGGTGATTGATTCAGCTTTTTACGATAAATCAATGTCACACCACCCCATTCTTTGAGATAGGGAAGGAAATTAGGTATTTCTCCGCTCAAGCGAGCCTTTGTTCGAACATCATGGATGATATTTCCATGCTCGAAGAAACGCTGCGCGGTAATGCGTTCTTCTTCATCATACATTTCGGTAAAATACGAAGGGTATTCTTCCAACATGGTCTTTGCATGTAGGTAGAACTTCTCGACTTGTATCGGATAATATGCAAGTGTTTCTGTTGCGGTATCGATTGCAGTGAGTCCACCACCAATCACTATGGCCGGTAATGAAACTTGGAGATTTGCCATGGAGTCCATTCTTGCCGCACCTGTCAATTGCAAAGCCATGAGAAAGTCCGAAGCTTTTCGAAGTCCTCTGCTCAAATTGTTTTTCATGCGAATTAACGTTGGTTTACCTGCACCTGTTGCCAAAGCAATATGTGTGAATCCAAGTTGCCATGCATCCTCAATCGTCAAAGTACCACCAAAGCGAACTCCGTCCAGAATCTTGAAATTGTCTCTTCTTTCCAGCAGTAATTGCAAAACTGTAAGGAAGTTCTTATCCCATCGTGAAGTAATGCCATATTCACTCACACCACCGAATCCTGATATGATTCGCTCATCCAATTCTTTTTCAATTGTTGTTTTGAAGGATGGCAGGGGATCATCTTTTTTCAATCCATAGATATCAAGTGCTGACTCAATTTTTAATCCTTCTACCGCAACAACTGCAAAGCCCTCATTCAATAGATAATGTGACAAGGTATAACCTGCAGGTCCCAAACCAATAACCAATACTTTATTTCCATTATAAGGAAGAGCATAAGGTCTTTTTACATTCAATGGATTCCACTGCATAAGTAATGCATATACTTCTAATCCATCATTTAATGAGAGAATATCAGACAAAACCGATGTTTCAATCTTTGGAATATTTACCGGTTCTTGTTTTTGAAAAATGCAACCCTTCATGCAATCATTGCAAATTCGATGTCCTGTTCCTGCACACATGGGATTATCAAGCATCACCATTGCTAATGCGGCTATTGGGTAACCTTCTCTTCGAAGAAAATGCATTTCAGATATTTTTTCATCGAGCGGACAACCCTTTGTCTCAACTCCAAGTGGATTTTTCTTTACGGTTCCATCTTTTTCATGAATGCCTTTGGAACATGAATCTTTTTCACGCTCATGACATATCATGCAATAGTCAACTTGTTTAGTTACTTGTCTTCTTGTACCACGGCGATCCGTCAAGGCAAAACCATCGCGCTTTCTATGATGATGTGCCTCATAGGACACCACGCCATCATTTTCTTGAACAATGGCATGTTCAAGATGATCAAAGTCTAATTTATTTCCTGCAAATTCACTTATCCAATCTGAAATAAGATTGTTTTCTCTCAAAGAAAAATACAATAACTCAGCTTGTTCCAGCTTATCCTTTGCTGAATCACCTTGTTCTGATAGTCTCACGACGATATTTGAAAAATCGAGCTCTCGATCGCCGGTTGATTGCATCTTCAATGCATCAAGTAAGGATGTATATGCTGCTTCTGTATCTTTTATTGCTTCATCGCCTAGTAGCATTCCTCTTCTTCGAATCAATGCTTTTTTTGTGAAGTCTGCTTTGGCTTGAATTACCATTTTCTCTGCATCAAGTGCTTCCTTGATGGTAGACAAACCTTTCTGATCTGAGATGAATGCACTGATATATGCTTCACATACGATTGCCGTATCTATCAATGCTTGTGAGAGAGTTTTTCCGGTTAATGTGCCCTTTTGTAATTCCACATATGTGGGCCATACTTCCGGATATTGTTCCTGCATGAAGCTCAGAAATGCTTTGTGATGATGAGCTGAGCTGAGAGTTTCCTTCATTATCTGCTTTGTATTCTGGATTGAATTGATAAACCTGTACGAATAAAATAGAGGCCATTCGGTGATGAATCCAATAACTTATTCACTTCAGATGATGTCATATGTTTTGCTAACATCACTCCATTGGCATTATAAATATCTGAAAAGATCTCTTGAGCTGTAGCATCTTCCTCAATCGATGATGTGCCTTGTGAGCGATAAACTAGCACGTAGAAGTCTTCTATGGTGATTTGACCAACTCCAAAAGAATTGGGCAATATTGTATGTGATTTTTTTTCATCACATGTAATTCTAAGTGAAGCTCCACCACGATCGGTTAACACTACTGAGTCTGTTCCCGTTCCCAGTGGAAAGTCCCATGAAAATTTCATCCATTTCTTATCGGCTTTCCAAGGAGATACTTGAATCCAAAAGGTATCTACTTTTTGCAATGGTTCCGTATTTCTAATGTCCCGATATGAAAACATGTCCACTTGGCTCGAGAATGAACCATCCTTGTTCATATCCAGAATCGCAACTGCATGGGCACCAGTGATCGGATGCAGGGGAGGGATTTCTTTTTCCCCGAGTGCTGCATCAATACCATCTGTTGCACCCTTTACAAATCCGACGATCACACTTGGTTTATCATTAGATGTATTGTCTTCATAAGTCAAACTGAAGACTTGTGCTTGTACCATGGCCGGAAAAGCGATAAGCAATAGGATCATTGATTTCATGATTATTCCTCCTGATAGAAATATAGGGTAACAGAGACGGACTCTGTTACCCTATAGGATTTCGACAATGATTATGATTATCTGTTAACGATGATTCTCTTTGTGGTTACTGTACCATTGACATTTACAGTCATGGTATATGTACCTGCAGCAAGTTCATCTGTATTGATAGCCATTGTATTACCATTGAATGTTGCAGTCTTTACAGTTGAACCGAACATGTCAACAAGTGCAACATGAACTGTTCCTGTAACTGCTGTACGAACATTAATCAATGAAGAAGCAGGATTTGGATAAACATCAACTGCTGAATTATCATCTTGTTGTTTTGCAAGTCTGATGATTGTTGCATTGTTTACTACCAAATTCTGAGTTGCACTGATTGATCCAAGAACAGCTCCTGTTCTTGCATCGAATGCTGTATATGTACCATTCAAACCTTCAGATGTTAATGTCATTGGGAATGTTACTCCCTGAACACGAATTGTCATGTCATTGCTGTTTGTTGCATATGCATTATTGCTAAAGCGTACATCAAACATGTCTGGAGCGATGACAGGGGGCAATTCAAAACGTGAAGGATTGACAGTACCATTTTCTGAAACGCGAAGTGTATTGCTTCTTCCATCAATGTCAGAGACTGTGATTGAAGCAAGATTGAGATCGCCTGTTGGGTTTGCAACTACTTTAGGTAGTCCGGATCCTTTTACGCGATAGAAACCTTCGCCATAAACTTTGATCCAGTATCCCATTCCGGGTACTACTTCGGAAGTAGCATAGTAGCCACGATCTGTTGTATAACCATACACTTGATCTTTAAGAGCTTCAACTGCACCTGTTGACAATTCATATGAAATGTCATTTACATTTGCACGTGTTGAAGGTGAACCAACTGTGTTCCAACCATTGAAGAGATAAACTCTTTCTGTTGTCTTGCTGAATTCAGGAACTCTTGAACCGATTTGTGTTTGATCGAGATTGTCACCAAACTTCACAAAGTATCCAACACCTGGTTGAAGCACTTGTTTTTGCTGATAAGAACCACTTGCAAATGTATATGGCTCAGTAATTGAGTTCGGGAATACTGCTTTCCAATTTGGATTGGATGGACGCAATGGCAATGACAAGAAGTTCCAGCCTTTTTTCACAACAGGATATGATGCTGATTGTGGCAAGCGATATTCAATCAAGAAAGATTTGATACGTGCATCACGAATTGTGAATGAGCGACCATAATCTCCATCTGGAGTTGCTTCACGCATGTTAACACTGAAAATTCCACCATTCAATGTATCACGGAGATACAAGTCTGCACCTTCCGGGAAGTCACGAATATCCCAGTTGATTACAATTGGGTAATTATTTGCGCCATTTGCATTGAAACGGCAGAGATATACAAGCGTGGTATCTGATGTGAAATCACGAATATCACGTGAACGTGAATCTCTTCTGTAATTTTGTCCACTGAATGCATCCATTTGGATATCACCGAGACCATTAGGTGCTACTTCGATACCATTTGCATCTTTAACCCAAGGTGTGTACCAACGGGCATAGAAACCTGTAGGTGCATTCAATACATCATAAGCATATTCACCAAACAATGAGTCAGGAGCATCTGTTGCTCTGTGACCGGTACCAAATACGAGATTGGTTGAATCACCATTTCCACCGTTCGCTGTACTTGAATTGCTTACTGTAAGCTTAATACCTGGATCTAAACCAAATTCAGGTGTTTTCGGCTTATTATAGCTTCCTGGCTCGACCGGATTGCGAAGGTGAATGAATGTCACACGCAATTTAACCGGAGAAACTTTTGCAGAAGCTGAAGTAACTGTGATATAACCGGTATAGATACCAGCATATTCAGCATCTCCGCCTCTCAATTCGCCAGTTCTTACATAGATTCTGAAACGTATTGGATCTTGAGCTGGCATGATTTGATTACGAGCATCTTTCAAGTTTGGTGGAACAGGACCATTGATACCATTATCAATGAAGTCAATGTCACCATCACGTGTGATACTTCTGATACCAGCTGGAACAAATCCAGGTGCAACTGCTTGGAAAGACAACCAAGGTGAGTCTGAACGAAGATTGATACCTGTAAGACGACTTCTGGCTGTTGAATTCCAGAGAATGATATCTCTAAATGCATCAGTTCCATTTGTAGATGAGTCAATGATAATTGGCTTAGTCATCTCCCACAATGAACCGTCAGCTGCATTTACATCTTGACGAACTTGATCTTGACCATTTCCTTGGAAGTCACGGAAAGAGATTTGAGGAACAGCTCCGATATTAATCCATACCATACCTGGACGGCTTGGATATTCCGGAAGAAGATCCGTTGTCATGCTGATACCACCAAGACCGATAGAATCGCGCTTATCTTTGCGATAAGTTTTATCTCTGTATGGATTATCAGCTGCACTTTCAGAAACCAATGGGAATGGATTCGTAACGCCAACGCGTAAATCATTATAAGTCAAAGAATCATTTGAAATGTACAATGCTGACTTATCTGCGCCATTATATATGGTAGGCTGATTTGTCAATTGAGATTGTGACAATGTCACTTTCATGCGAAGGTACATCAACACTTCATAACTTCCATCAGGAGCAGTTACAGGAAGTGGTTTGGTTGAGCGGCCTGTGATATACATTCTACGGCCATATTTTGTTTCAGCACTTATTGAACCACGGAAATAGACACCGTAACGTGTTTCGTCTGAAACATCATCAAATTCCAATTCAAAACCTTTTGCAAGTGCATTGGTATCTGATCTTTTCGGACCTGTGAATTGTGCTCCAACTGCTTCAAAAACACGACCATCATACATTACTGAAAATGTGAATGAATAGATCGGTCCGCCGCTGAAACGCTTGTCAACGACATTTGCAGAATCATACCAAAGATTCTTCATAAATACTGGTATTAAGACCTCGCGAACGCGATCATCAGCATATCCTAACCAAATTCTACCGTCAGAGTACAAGTTACTATTGTAATTATTGTCTCTGCCTGTGAGACTTAGCACAGGAATATCAGCCTTTTGCAATGACGCTTGACTAAATAGGTTCACTGAACCCATCAATGCAATGCACAAGGACAGAAAAAGAAGAGCCGAGCTGCGTCTCTTACCTCTTGTCGCGGAAGTTTGCATGTGTAACTCCGTTAGATGATACATTAAAAATTATTATTTATTTATTTACTTTCTATGTATTGAATATAATCATTACCAAGTTTTAAGGCCTTTCTTCTGATAGCCTTTGTTGATCCATCGTTCGGGCAATCCGATTCGATGAATCGACCAAGAATATCATAGTAATCCGTACATCGATCTACCTGTACAATTTCTTCTCTCACACTTGAAACTGTATCCGGTTTAGTTCTTCGAAAGAGTTTGATTGTTGTTTCAGCTCCTTCTTTGATTCGAACACAATCACATGATGTGGTTTTGGTTGAAAACTCAATCTTACGTTGAGCTTCTTGCGTTCTGGTTAGCGCCTTACCTTCAACTCTCATTGCAAGATAACCTGCAATTCCTCTATTCTGTTTTGTAAGTACAACCGTTGTTCCGCGAATGGATGCTTGAACATCTCTCACACTGTCAATGACTATTTTTTCGATGAGCAATGAATCACCGGCTAAACAATCAACAAACACTGTGTCATTAGTAGTTGCTTTTCCACAAAACACTTCGCTCTTTATTGAAAATGTTGTTTGTGTATCGAGGTGATTTATTGAATCTCTTAATTCCGAAGGACTCTTTATTTGAATGATTGTATTCACGGTATCATATACTCTATTGAATATCTTTACCGATGAATCCACCTTTACAAATCGTGGTCCTATCCCAAATTCAAAACCTGGATCAAAAAATTCGATTTTGCAGACTGTTGAATCAGGGCATGTGGAGTTAATCCATTCACCTCTTAAGGCAACCAAAGCACCATTACCAACCAAATTACCCGCTTTAAAATTTAAGTATCCAAATACCTTTGCCAATCCTATGGTATCCATACCAAAGAAAAAATTGTTCTGTGGTATCTGGCTACTTATTGTACCGGGTCTCAAACCTGCAGTGATTCGAATTTTCTTATCATCAAATCGAATGTATAAGTCATAAGCCTGCAAGCTGTCGATGCTTTCCAACTTGGTATCAATTGTCAAAGTAAATTCATTTGTGTTTGCACCCAGACAATAATCACTTTCATGTCTGCTATTCAAATCAAATGAAACTGTTCTTGAAATTTGACCCCACATCGCCGTGTTGCTCACTATCAATGTGAGCAACACAGCCATATGTGAGATATATTTCATGCAAATGTATTATCGCTTGATAATGACACTGTTTGCTGTCTTCACACCATGTTTCATGGTAATTGTGTAGACACCTGCAGGTTTACCTGCAAATGCATTCAATGTCAATGTCTCTTGATTGAGTGAGAATGTTCCAATCACACGACCATTTACATCAGATACTGACAATACTCCGCCTTTGAATTCAGCAGGTACTGATACTGTAACTTCTTGATCGAATGGATTTGGATATGTTGCAATAGCACCGGTTACACCGTCCTGTTGCTCAATATTCTCTTTACCAAGTGCAACATCATTTACAATTACTTTCTCAGCTACAAGTTCATCATCTGAATCTATCTTAATAAACGCAATAGGTTCATTGATGTTCAATACTTGTGGAGCTGCAAAGTGTACTGTCTTTGCATCATTGATGATCAAGTCATTGGTATTATTAGCACCAACTTCTGATGACATCACTTTGCCATTGAATGTAATGGAGAATGCAAATGCTTTGTTTGACTTTGCTGTTGCATATACTGGTACAATCTTTCCACCATCATTTGTTGCAACAGGTGCACCAAAAGCTATTGGTGATGAAGGTTTGCCTGCAATTACTTTACCATATGAAGG
>SXGQ01751849.1_pt1 | contig 18370 bp, 20 predicted proteins | sample 3178371 | NCBI WGS metagenome assembly SXGQ01 (sample SAMN11356859, study PRJNA531348) | freshwater metagenome | isolation source: freshwater sample F1-20 | place: China: Fuxian Lake, Yuxi | collected 2017-12-25 | reverse complement strand
CTGCAGGCCGTGGGCGGGTTCGCCCTGGCCCTGGCGCACCTGGCCCGCGGCCGCCGCGGCGACGCGCGCACTCGCCTGGCCGAGGCCGTGCGCGGCTTTGGGCGCGTGGGCGACGTGCTGCGCCAGGTGCAGTGCCACCACCTGCTGGGCGAGATCGCGTACGACGGCGAGGACCCCATCCGCGCCGGCGCGCACTACCGCGACGCCCTGGGCCTCGCCCGCCCCGCCGGCGCCGTGGAGGCCGTGGAACTGCTCACGCTTCGCTTCGAGCACCGGTAGCGTCTCGGCGCGGCTGGTCTTCGGGCCGAGAGCGAGCGGTTGACTTCCTGATGATGATGAGGGAGCGCCGCGCGGAATCTGTTGATGCACAAACGGCCGGGCGCGACCGAAGGACCTCCTCCGCACATCGCAGGAGCCGGCCTCGTGCAGGAGCCCGAGATCCGATTTCGGCGGCAGGGTCTCCGCCAGGCTAGCCGTCTAGAGGATTACGGGGGACGCGAGGTTCGTGCTCGGCGGCAGCGGTCGTGGACATGCGGAGGAGGTCCTTCGGTCGCCGCCGTAGATCGAGACCGGGCAAGGCTTGCGCGGCGGCTCCCTCATCATCATCAGGAAGCCATCGCGCGCGTACGCGGAATTCGGCTCAGCCGCGGCCCCAGTAGATCTGCGTATCGTACTCCACGCGCACGTGGCCGTCCCGCTGGTGCGTGGCGAAGAGCCGTTCCAGGGCCTCCAGCATGGGCGCGTGGCCGGGGTGCCCCTCGTTGGGCGCGTACGACGACGAGAGCAGCCGGCCCTTCAACCCATCCCGGTCGAACACCTGCTCGTTGGGCACGTCGCGTCGGCCAAAGCCCGCCCCCAGCACGGCGGCGATGGCCTGGGGCGTCACGTTCTCGTGGTTCACGGACGCGTAGTCGGTGCCGTGCTCCAGCAGCAGGGCCTCGTAGTCGCGCAGGAACGGCGTGGTGTCGGTCCGGCGCGCGTTCCACAGCAGCACCATCCATCCGCCGGGGCGCAGGATCCGCATCCACTCGCGCCGCACCTCCGGCCCGCTGAACCAGTGAAAGGCCTGCGCGGCCACCACGTAGTCCACGCTCGCATCCGGCAGCGTGGTGGCCTGGGCGCTGCCCGGCACGCTGTGAAAGCGTGCGTCGCCGCCCAGCATCCCCTCTGCCGCGGCGCGCATCTCGGCGTTGGGCTCCACGGCGTGCACGGTGTTTCCGGCATCCAGGAACAGTCGCGCCGAGATGCCCGTCCCCGATCCCACGTCCGCGACGACGTGCGCCGGCGCCAGTCCCGTCTCCGTCCGCAGCACGTCCAGCACGGCCGCGGGATAGCCGGGCCGGTAGCGCACGTAGTTGCGCACGCGGTCGGAAAATCGGGTCGTGGCGTCGGGGCTGGGCATGCGTGCGTCTACTGGAGGAGGACGGTGCGCTCGATGACGGCCGGCGCGGCGGCGCCCGCGTTGTCGTGCGTTTGCCCGCGGACGCGGACGAGCGCCGTCCCCGGCTGGGAAAGGCGCAGCTCCACCACGTGGTCCATGGCGCGCAGGGCCCGGTCGCAGGCCACGTCCGGGTCGTGCAGCTCGTACAGGGTGACGTCCGCTTGCAGCCCCGCCCGCGACACCTCCGCGGGCGCGACGCGTCGGCAGCTGCTGCCCTGCGTGGTCACCGTGAGCGTGAACGGCTGGCCGGCCATCGCCGACGCCGGGAGCTGCACGACAGCATCCGCGAGCGGGGCCAGGCCGCGCGTGTATCCATCCTCGCCCGTGGGCAAGCACGCCGCGGCCAGCAGCAGGACGGCGGGGATACGGCGGATGCGCATGGTCGTTCGCTCCGATGGGGTGGGCGCGTGGTGGAAGATCCAGCCGGAGAACGATGCCCCGCCCGTGTTCGTGACGGCCGTGCGCTACTCGCGGATGGGCACCACGACGAACGCGGCGATCATCAGCGTCAGCCCCACCAGGTACGGGATGGGGTTGCCCACCAGCATGTAGTGCACGCCGCCGAACAGCGCCGTGGCCTCGCCCATGGCCCACCCGGCGATGTTCAGCGTGGAGCGCCGCGCGGGGTCCGGCTCTGCCGCGTGGCGCCGCTGGATGATCATGATGCCCACGGCCGCCAGAACCAGCAGGGCCAGGTTGGCGATCTGCAGCGTGTCGCCCAGGGACGGGTCCATCCCGCCGCCCCGCTCCGTCAGAAAGTACACCACCCCGCCCAACATCAGCACGCCCGTGAGAAACGCGATGCGGATGATGCGCAGGGTGGCGGCGCGGGGAAGCTGGCTGCGCGGCATGGCCGGGGCGTGGAAAGGGGGGAAAGAAGCGGACTCGGAGCGCGGGACGGCGACGGTTTCGCCCTCGTCGAACCTAGTGGCGCCGCGGGATGCGCGCGAGGGAGCGCGGGGCTACGCGTCGGGCGCGAACTCGTCCTCCAGCACGCCCCACACCTCCAGGTCCTCCAGCACGCCCCACTTGGGCACGTGGCCGCGCAGGGTGCCTTCGTGCCGCATGCCCACGTTGCGCAGCACGGCGCCGGACGCCGGGTTGCGCGAAAGGTGCGCTGCGTGCACGCGGTGCAGCCCCATCATCCGCACGCCCCAGCGCGTCATGGCCCGCGCGGCCTCCGTGGCGTAGCCCCGGCCCCAGTGCGCGCGGCCCACCCAGTAGCCCAGCTCGCCGCGCCGGTGCGCCAGGTCCATCCGCATCTCGATGGATCCCACGAGCGTGCCGTCGCGCAGGGTGACGGCCAGAACGGCTGCCTCGCCCGCCTGGTGCCGCGAGTCGTGCGTGGCGATCCACGCCGCGGCCGCGCCGTCGGGATACGGGTGCGGGATCATGGCCGTGGTGCTGGCCACCTCGCGGTCCACCAGGTGCGCGTGCACGGCGGCCGCGTCGTCCGGCGTGAACGGGCGCAGCACCAGCCGCGCGGTGGTCAGCGTGGGCGGGATGGGCATGGGACGTGGATCGCGGGGCAACGTAGAATCCGGCGATCCCATATGGTGCGAAATGGGCGCGGCGGGCGCCAGGGGGGAGGGACGTGGATACAAAAACGGCCGAGCCGGGCGCCCGCGGTGCGGGTCCCGGCCGGCAGGTCAGAGCCGTCCCTCAGCGCCAGAGACGCAGCAACCGGCGGAGGATGGGGAAGAAGCGGCCCAGCAGCTTGACGAACAAGCCCCCGAGCAGGCTCCGAAAGAGAAAGCGCAGAACCAGCATGGCGGGTCGGCGTTGAGGTGGACGGTCTGCTCCAACGCCGGACACTACGGCGCCGCGCAACGGCAGGTTTCAAGCGCAGTTGCACCCTCCATCAGAAGACGAGAGACTGATCGTAAGACGCCAGCTCCTCGCCTTCTCACGTCCCACGGATTGCCATCCTGAGGAGCGCCCGCGCGCAGCGTGAACGCGCACGGGACTTGGGGCGCGACGAAGGATCCTGCGTGCGGGCCGAGGGGCCGGCTTCCCAGCAGGAAACCGGCCCCTCGTCGTGCGGTCAAGATCCTTCGGTCGCCGCCGGTCCTGCAATGACAATCACGTGAGAAGCGGGCCAACCTCGCACATGACGGTTCGCAACCCTCGCTCAGGTTGACCGCCCGGGTGCCCAGGCCGGTGTCGCAAGGATGGCGTTGCCCGGTCGATCGTCCGGCTCAAGGGGCCGCGTCCGCCGTCCCCGTCCCCGCCGCAGCGCCGCCGCCCAGGCCGATGTTCAGCGAGGGGACGCGGATCTCGAACAGGCGCGGCCACAGCTTGCCCGTCACCAGCAGGCGGTCCGCCGCCTCGTCGTACGCGATGCCGTTGAGCACGGCCTCCTGGTCCGTCACGGGCGGGATGAGCGCCGACAGCTCCAGCCATCCCTTCACCCGCCCCGTCGCCGGGTCAATGCGGGCGATGCGGGTGGTGTGCCACACGTTGGCCCAGATCTCCCCCTTGACCCACTCCAGCTCGTTCAGCTGGTCCACGGGCCGGCCGCCGTCCATCACCCGCAGCGTGGTGTCTACCTGGAACGTGTGGGGATCCACGAAGGTGAGGTAGCTGCTGCCGTCGCTCACGACGAGCCGCCGTCCGTCGCTGGTAAGGCCCCAGCCCTCGCCGTTGTACGCCAGCTGCCCCACCTGCCGCAGGGTGGCGGGGTCCCAGACAAAGGCCACGCCCTCCTTCCAGGGGAGCTGGTACAGGCTGTCGCCCACGGCGGCCAGGCCCTCGGCAAAGTACTGCCGCCCCAGCGGCACCCGCTGGATCACCCGCCCCGTCTCCAGGTCCACCAGGCGGATGGACGACTGCTCGTAGCGGCCCGTGCTCTCGTACAGCCGCCCGTTCAGCCACACGAGCCCCTGCGTAAAGGCGGTGGAGTCGTGCGGGTAGCTTCGCACCTGCTCTACGGGTGCCACGGGTGCCGGAGGTCCCATCGCCGTCGTGTCGGTTTCGGTCTCGGGGGGGGCGCTTTTGCCGTCGCGGCAGGCCACCACGCCAATCGTCACGGCGGCTACGGCGGCCAGGAGCACCTTCACGCGCATCGTCATCGATCCTCTCATCGGCCCGCGAGCGAGGCCAGCCACGCCGCGCGAAAAGCGCGCATCTCCGGCGTGACCGTCATCCCCGCGCTCTCGTACGTCACCGCCTCCATGGACGGGTTCTCCGTCAGCGTCATCCGTGCCGTCCGCCGCCGTCCCCGCTGCACGAACTCCACGGGGATGGTCTCGCCCGCGGCGTGCCCGTCCAGGACGGCGTACAGCGAGTCCGGGTGGCTCACCGCGCGGCCGTCCAGGGAAACGATCAGGTCGCCCCGGTCAATGCCGGCCCCGTACAGGGAGCTGAAGAGGAGGGGATAGCCGGCTACCAGCACGCCGCCCTCCGCCGCCTCCAGCTGCGTGGCCACCACGGGCCGCCCCGGCCGCGACTTGCGCAGCAGGAAGCCCGCGTTGGCAAGCAGCGGGCCGAAGTCCACCACCTCGCGCCCCTCTACGTAGCGGCGAAAGAAGTCGTTGGCGAACGCCGTGTCGCGCGTCACCTGGCCCAGCACGCGGCGCAGGTCCGAGACCGTGTACGGCCGCGCGGGCGCCAGGGCCGCCGTCTGCTGCCGGCCGAACTCGCGCCACACGGCCCGCATGAAGTCGTCCAGCGTCACGCCCGTAAAGCGCGAGCGCAGGGTGAGGTCCAGCCCCAGCCCGATCCCCGAGCCCCAGGTGTAGTACGAAAGGAACGTGTTGCCGCGGTTGTGGGGGTCGATGCTCGTGGCCGCGTCCACGAACGGGGCCTGCATGCTCATCTCCACGGGAGAAAAGTAGCGGCGTCCGGGCGCGTTGACGACGGCGGCCGCGATGCCGCCCGTGATCTGCGCGTACTCGTCGTCGGTGTACAGCCCCGCGCGGCGGATGAACAGGTCGTCGTAGTAGCTGGTGAAGCCCTCGGCGAACCACAGCTCGCCGCTCATGTTGGCTTCTTCGAAGTCGAAGGGCTCCAGCGACGCGGGGCGCACCCGCTCCACGTTCCAGGAGTGGAAGAACTCGTGCGACAGGGTGCCCAGCAGGTTCATCTCCGCCGGCGCCAGCGACTGCGACGAGCTGATGACCGTGCTGTTGCGGTGCTCCATGCCGTCGCCGCTGGCCCAGGGCAGGTAGTCGGCCAGGAAGGTGTAGGTGCCGAAGTCGTAGCCCGCCGGCTCGCCCCACATGGCCACCTGCTCCGCCACCACCAGCCGCGCCTTCTCGGCGAACCGGTCCAGCTCGCCGGCCGTCCCCCCGTGGTGCATCACCAGGCGGATGGTGGACGGGCGCCCGCCGGGGCCCTGCACCGTCCACGTGCGCACGTCCCACGCGCCCACCTCCGTGGGCGAGTCCATGAAGTACTGGAGGTTGGGCGCCGTGAAGACGGCGGAATCTGCCGTGGGCGCCAGCTGCGTGGCCACGCGCCAGCCGTCGGGCCGGTCAAAGCGCACGCGGACGGGCGCGCGCTCCATCCCCCGCGCGAACATGAAGGTGGCGGGGATGTTCAGGTGCGCGTGGGTGGCGTCGATGCCCGCGTAGGTGCCGTCCACCCGGTCGCCAAAGAGCGTGTACTGCACGGTCACGGTGCCGTCGTGGCCCGCCACGTCCCACTGGTGCGGGTCCGGCCGCGTGAACGACAGGGTCCGCCCCCGTCCGTCCGTGGCGCGCACGTCGTACACGTTCTTGGCGAACTCGTGCAGGGCGTAGCGTCCGGGCGACGTGCGGCTCATGCGCACCTGCAGGGGCCGGCCGGCGGGCACGCCGCGAAAGGTGGCCGTGACCTCGGCCTCGTGGTGCACCCGGTTGGGAAAGCGGATCTCGTAGTCCACGCGCGGTTGCGCGGCGGCCGGTACGGCGCTCAGCAGCAGCGCCAGCGTGGCCGCGTGGACGGGATGGATGAAGCGCATGTGGATGCGGATGGGACGCGTGGTACGGATGGTCTTGCGAGAGATGTAGCACCCCCGCGCCGGCCCTGCCAGCCGCGCGGTGCCCTGGGACCGCGGGAGCGGCCGGAAAGTTCCGGGCGACGCCCTCTCGGTCGGCGAGCCATTCAGCAAACAGTAATTGTTTGCCGTTTAGCAAACGATCATGAAATGAGTGAACGATCGCACTCATTACCGCTTCTACGCCGCTTCGAGCAGATCCAGCAAGTCCGCAAGGCGGCCGCGGAAATCGGCGAGCGCAGCGGTATCGGACGGAACCAACTCGCGTTCCCGGAGGGAGGCTACGGCCTCGAGCATTTCGCCCGGGTAGCTGCCGTCGACGGCCAAGCGCAGGTTGTTGGTGGCCGTGGAGATCTCACCCGCGACGCTCCGGTCCCGGGCCATCCCCGCCAGGTCGCGCTGTACCTGCGCAAGCACCTCGTTGCCCGCGGCGCCGATGTCGCGCAGGTACAGCAGGTCCTTGAAGCGCTTGCTGCCGCCGGTGGCGTGGGCCTGCCGGCGGACGAAGGTGCTGGCCTTGTTGACGACGTACGCGCCCAGCCAGGGTACCGTCACGGCCAGCACGCACTCGCCGGCGTCCGTTTCCACGGGCACCGGCAGCTGGCGCGTGTAGCGGCGCATCAGGGCCAGGCCGGGAAGGCTGATGGCGCGCAGCCCGGCCTGTGCCGCCACGGGAACCGTGTCGCCCTGCTGTCGGGCGGTTCCCGTGTGCGGCACCAGGAACTCGATCATCTCTCCGGACTGCACGTCACCCACCCACACCGCCGATCCGCCGACGTCCGTGGACGGCTGAAATCCAGCGGCGCGCAGGATCTTGGGGATGGGCGCCCGATCGCCCGCTGGCAGGGGACGGTCCACCAGCACGTCCACCTCCGTGGTAAGCGACGTCCGTCCGGTCCACGTGTCGAACCCGCCGTACTGGCGATACAGGTACGGTACCCACCCGCCGATCACCACCACGTCGGCCAGGTACAGGCGGAGCTCCCACAGCACGCGGCGCAGTGCGGGCTCGTAGTGCGATCCGTCCATCAGCGCCGCAGGCCGCGGGTCGTGAGGATGTGCTCCGCCTGCTCGATGCCGCGCAGGGGATAATTCCAGAGGTCCAGCACCAGCTGTACGTCGCTCACGACCGGCAGGTCGTTCGCCGTCCGTACGCCGTGCCACACGGAATGCTTGTAGTACGGCTTCAAGAGTACCAGCCGCCCGTCCACTGCGTACGGCCACCCCTCGCGGGCCGCGATCTCGAACAGCTCGCCCGGCTCCCGCACGTCCACGTAGAGGTGCACGCGTTCCCACGCGGCGTGTGGCGCCACGAGCGAACCCCCGGCCTGGAGCGTGAGCGCCCAGCGCTGGGAGCCCAGCGCTGCGTGCTTTCGCCGTAGAAACCGCAGTGCGTCGCCCATGGGCGGGGCAAAGGCGGCCAGGGGGTTCCGCTCCCACGAATACACCCCGGTCCACCGCCGCAGGAGCACCATGGGATCCGTCAGCCGCAGCTCGGCGCTCCTCCCATGCCGGCGATAAGCTACCGCCCCCATCGCGGCGAGGGCCCGCACCACCTGCGATGCCGTCCCCGCCGAGACGCCGGCGGCGTCCGCGATCTCCCGTACCCCCCAGGCCTGGTCCGGGCTCTGGAGCAGCGTGCGGACCACCAGCGAGTTGCGGTCGGAGAACGGGTCGATGCGGCGGGGCGGCCCGGAGGGCTCCCGCCCCGTCCGCAGGTCCGAGCGGTCAAGGATCAACCCGTTCGCCACCAGGCGCACGGCCTTGCCCGGCACGATGAAGTTGCGGCCAGCCGTCCGCAGCTGCGCCAGAATGCCGCGCAGCGGCTTGCGCAGCACCCACACCGTTTCCAGCGCTCCCTGGCTGCGAGGATGCCACGGGGCGAGTCGGATGGCGATCGGGTCTGCATCCGTCCGAACGATCTCCGCGTCGGATCCGGCGCCTGTCCCCGGCATCACCTGCGCGGCATCGCCAAGCGCCTGTTGCAGGGTCCTGAGGGCCTGCGCCGCCTCAGCCGCGGAGAGTTTTTCCATCGGAATCGTTCGCCGCTTCGTGTACCGTTTGCTGTGTAGCAAACAATCAATGTTTGCTGAGTGGTGAACATTGCGGTTGATGAAGAACGATGGCAAGGCTGACGAAGGCGAGGGCCGATCCGTGACGGACCGGCCCCCGTGTCCCACAGCGGCCCCGCGCGAAGTCCCTACTCCTTTACCACGGGTGCGATGCGGTCGCGGTCGGTGTCGATGGCGCGCTCCACCCACAGCACCTGCACCGTCGTCCACACCAGCATCACCAGGGGGATGGCCAGCAGGATGCCCAGGAACCCGAACAGGCTGCCGAACAGCACCAGGCCAAAAAGCGTGACGAACGGGTGCACCTCCGCCTGCCGAGACATGGCCCACGGCGTGATGAGGTTGGCCTCGATCTGCTGGATGGCGAGGGCCGCGATCCCGGCGAACAGGGCCTTTTGCGGGTCGTCCAGGAACGCCATCAGCACGGCCGTCAGGCCGCCCAGCCAGGGGCCAAAGAGGGGGATGAACTCCACCAGCCCGTTCAGCAGCCCCAGCGCCACCGCGTTGGGCACCCCGATGGCCACGAACGCGGCGGTGCTCAGCAGCCCCACGCCCAGCATGGCCATCCCCGTGCCCTTGGCCCACCCGATGAGCCGCTCGCCCAGCAGCTGAAAGATGCGGTACCACGCCAGCCGCAGGTCGTGGGGCACGGCGCGCAGCAGGGGCGTGAGCAGGCGGTCGTTGGGGTTGGCGAGCGCGAACAATCCCCCGAAGAACAGGATCAGGGGCACGAACAGGATCTCCAGCACCGTGGCCGCGCGTCCCATGACGTCGGCGCCGCCGCCGGCCCCGCCCTGGAAGAGCGTGGAGGGGTCGGGGATGTTGATGCGCATGCCGGTGCGGGCATGGATCTGTTCTTCCCAGCGGGTGATCTGCTCTTCCAGCGCCGGGCCCGTCTGGATGACGCCGCGCGCCTGCTCCACGATGAGCGGCGTTCCCCACGCCAGCGCCCCCGTCACGGAGCCCACCACCACCAGCCCCACCCCCGCCGCCAGCCACTTGCGCCGCACGGTCAGGCGCCGGCGCAGGGCGTTCAGGATGACGGCCAGGATGGCGGCCGCGTAGCCCAGCAGGAACACGCGGGTGAGGTCGTCCCAGTAGCGAAAGACCAGCGCCAGCAAAAAGGCGAGCGCCACCGCGCGGTACAGGTGCGCCGGCGTGATGCGCTCGGTGGGCCGCCCGCCCGACGCGACGGCGTCGGCGGGGACGCGCGCGGCGGCGGGGGGCTGGGTCGTGTCGTCGGCCATGTGGGTCCGGCCCCCGGGATGAGCGGAAAACCTGCCTGTTCGCCTGTGCCGGGGGCAAAGAGCGCGCCGGGCCGGCCGGCACGCGGCGATCCGGTCCCGCGCGAAACCCGGCCGCCCGAACGAACGCGGCCCCGGACGATCATCGTCCGGGGCCGTCGTCGGCGCGGGTGCTGCTTCGTCCCTCTCGCCGGGCGCCGTTGCGCCGCAGGTCGTAGCGCACCTCGGCGTCGTGCTCGGCGTTGAGCACGGTGCGCACCCAGGCGAGCACCTGCTCCGCTTCCGGGGGGATCCCGGCGGGGTCGCGCTCGTCCAGGCCAAAGATGCGCTCCAGCACCTCGTTGGCGCGGTCCCGGTCCCGGGGCAGCAAGAGCTTGAGCTGCCCCAGCGCCCGGGACTGGCCTTCCACCCGCTTTTCCCGCACGTAACCGCTCGGGTGCAGTTCCAGGAACTTGGTGCCGTACAGTTCGAGCTGGCGGGGATGCGGCTGCCGTGTGCGCCCGGTCGCGAACTTCCGCAGCGTCTCGTGGCCGATCCCCCAGGCCTGCGCCAGCACCCGGTAGGTGCGCAGCAGGGCCTGGTCCCTCACGAAGTCGCGAAGGACCTCGGCGGGAACCCGGTCTGCACTGCGCGCGATCGGCGGATCGCCGGACGGGGGCTGACCACTATGCCCACTTGCTCTCGTGGCACACACAGGAGTGTAAATCAGGCACAGTGGACGCGTCAAGTGGAAAAAGCGGCCACGCTCCACAGCGGCCAGCACGCGGACGGGTTTATCCATTATCCGCCGGGGAACATCCACCCCAAGCCGTTGTACCGATGCAGGTTGCGCCGCGGCCGGCGGTTTTGGGACCGCACAGGGCTGCGGCTTTTGTTTATCGGGGGACACGGGTCCATGACGACGAGCCACACGGATTACCTGGTGCGCGCCACCGCGCTGGACGAGCGGGTGCGCGCCTTTGCCATCAACGCCACGGGCGTCGTGCGGGAGCTGCAGCGCCGCCACGACACGCATCCCGCCGTGACGGCCGCCCTGGGCCGCACGGCCATGGGTGCGCTGCTGCTGTCGGCGTCCACGCTCAAGGAGCCGGACCAGGTGCTCACGGTGGACGTGCGGGGCAACGGCCCCGTGCGCCGCATCCTGGCCACGGCCGACGGCCGGGGGCAGGTGCGCGGCCTGGTGGGCGACCCGCACGTGCACGCCGAGAGCCGCAACGGCAAGCTGAACGTGCAGGGCGTGGTGGGCACGGAGGGCTACCTGGCCGTCACCAAGGACCTGGGGATGCGCGAAACCTACCGCGGCATGGTGGAGCTCATCTCGGGCGAGATCGGCGAGGACCTGGCGTACTACCTGGCCAAGAGCGAGCAGACGCCCAGCGCGGTGGGCATTGGCGTGTTCGTGAACCCGGACCTGAGCGTGGAGGCCGCGGGCGGATACCTGGTGCAGCTGCTTCCCGGCCTTTCGGACGACGAGATCGGGGCCATCGAGCAGCGGATCGCGGCCCTGCCGCATCCCACGGCCCTGCTGCGCGAGGGCGCCACGCCGGAGCAGATGCTGGAACGCATCTTTCCCGAGGGCTTCGTGTTCGGCGAGCGGCAGGACGTGTCGTTCCACTGCCCGTGCTCGCGCGAGCGGTTCGAGTCGGCCATCGTGAGCCTGGGGCACGAGGAGGTGGCGCGCATCGTGGAGGAAGAGGAGCAGCCGTTCACGGAGGTGGTCTGCCACTTCTGCAACGAGGCGTACCACTTTTCCCCGGACGAGATGCAGGCCATCCTGGCCGCCGCCCGATGAGGAGTGCGTGAGTGCGGAAGTTCGGAAGTGCGGAAGTGCGTGAGTGGACGACGGAGAGCGGGCCGGCCCCCAGTGGTGGGAGCCGGCCGCTTCGTCGTCGGGGCGGTCTCGTTGACGGCGTCCGCGCTGGGAAAACGGTGTCGAGGTTAGTATCGCGGACGCCGCGTAGCACACCCTTTCCGCCATCCGTGCGGATGGCGAGTGCGGCACACACCACCTGATCGCGTCCGTTTGCGGATCACGTCCAACGGGGCAGCCTGCTTTGGTTGGGGAAGCCGGCGGCCGGCGCGCGCCGGGTGCCAAAAGGACGCGATCAGGTAGATGGTGCTCTGCATGATTCCGCGCCCTGGGGCCGGGTGCGTGCTGCTCTGAAAAATTTCACATGAACAGCAGGTCGTGCACCGTCGGCGTGCCGCGACTTGCGGCGGCGCGCCGTCTGTGATCAAACTGTGGACGTGATCCGAAACGAGCTTCTTTCCCTGGTCTTGCTTCTGCTGGCCGTGCTCGGCGTGGTTGCGCTCGCGGCGCGGCTGGGCCGCTCCGCGCTGCGCCTGGGGCTGAACGCGGCAGAGGCGACCGCCGCGTCGGGCCTGGCCGAGGTCAGCGAGCGCCGCGGCGACATCACCGGCTTCATGGAAGGCCGCGCATCGGGTGACACCCTGCGCCGCGCCCGCCGCCGCAACCTGGCCTCGCTGGCGGCGTACGCCCTGCTGCTGGTCATCCCCCCGTTCACGCCGTTCGCGCGCGAAGCCTACGCCGCCGCCGCGCTCCTCTGGCTGCTTCCGCGCCGCCCCATCCGCCCCGCGGTGCAGCTGCCCCAGCGGTAGATCCAATTCTCCATCAAGGAAAAGAAAGACCGCCCCGACCGGCGCGAAACACGAGCCGGGACGGGGCTTTTTCGTGCACTGCATCCACATCCGCCGTGCACCGCGTACTCATGTGTTGCCTTCGTGCCCTTTGCGGCACCCGGGGGATCGGCGGGTTGTATTCGGCTTTTATTCGGATAGCAATCCGCTCCGAGAGAAAGCCCGGATGCCCCCGTTGCCCGGCTGGGTGGAACCCCAGCTCCTGTCCGTCTCGCCGCGCGTGCCCACGGGCGCGGGATGGATCCACGAGCTCAAGTACGATGGATACCGGCTGCACCTGCGGGTGGAGGACGGCCGTGCCCGGCTGCTCACCCGCCGCGGGCACGACTGGGCGGACCGCATGCCGGCGCTCGCGCGGACGGCGGAGGGGCTGGATGCCGGCAGCGCGTACCTGGACGGCGAGCTGGTGGTGCTGGACGCGGACGGCAAGCCGGACTTCGACGCCCTGCACGCGTGGATCCGCAGCAGCCGCAGGCAGGTGCCGGGCGCGCTGGCGTTCCAGGCGTTCGACCTGCTGCACCTGGACGGCAAGGATTATCGCTCTCGTCCGCTGCTGGAGCGCAAGGCGGCGCTGGCGGGGCTGCTGGCGCGCTCGGGGGCGGCGGCGCGGATCGTCCGCTACGTGGACCACCTGGAGGGCGCCGGCCCCGTTTTCTTCGAGGCGGTGCGCGCGGCGGGGCTGGAGGGCGTGGTCTCCAAGCGCGCCGCCAGCTGCTACCGGGCCGGCATGCGCGCGGCGGAGTGGGTCAAGACCAAGTGCTTTGAGCGGTACGACCTGGTGGCGGTGGGGTTCACGGGCGCCCCGGGCTCCGTGCTCGTGGCCACGGAAGAGGAGGACGGCGGACTGCGCTACGTGGGCCGCGTGAAGGGCTGGGTCACGCGCCGGTCCCGGGCCGGGCTCACGGCCGCGCTGCGCGAGCGGGAGACGGATGCGTGGCCCCTGGCGGGCCGGCCGCCGTCGGTGTCGGACGCGCGCTGGGTGCGGCCCGAGCTGATCGTGACCGTCACGGCGCTGCCCCGCGACGGCGGCGAGCCCCTGCGCCACGCCACCCTGCGCGACTGGCGCCCCCGCAACGTGCTCCGTCTGCTGCGTTGAATGGGCGCGCTGGGTGGATGGATGGCGAAGAGCCGGCGTTCCGTTGTGGAAGCCGGCCCCTTGCTCGTGTGGAGACGATTCTTTGGTCGCGCCCCCGTTGCCGTGCGCGATCGGGTTACGTGCGGGCGCTCGCTAGGATGACGATTCTTTCACCAGCCCATTCGCTCGCGCAGGGCGGTGACGTGGGCCACGTGGTGGCGCCCGTGCCAGGCGTACAGGCCCAGCAGGAAGTCCAGCCGCATCTGCCCGTTCTCGGGGTGCTGGACGGTGCGCGACCACTGCTCGTCCGCGACCGCGCGCAGCACGTTCACCCAGCGCGTGTGCAGCAGCTCCAGCAGCGACAGCGAGACGTCCACGGGCGTGGTGCGCGTGTCGTCCAGCAGGGCCCACGCGGCCTCGTCGTAGGGCTTGATGACGGGATCGGCCTCCGTGAGCCCCAGCTTGAAGCGCGTGTATGCGTTCAGGTGGCTGTCGGGCACGTGGTGCACCACCTGGCGCACCGTCCATCCGCCGTCGCGGTACGGCGTGTCCAGCTGCGCGTCGGACAGGCCCTCGACGGCCTGCCGCAGCCGCGCCGGCGTGGCGGCGATCTCGTCCATCCACGCCTGCCGCTGCGCGGGGCTGATGTCGCCCTCCACGCGAAACCTGCCGACGGGAAACCGCGGGTCTGCCGCCGGATCGGTCATCGTCATCACACGCTTTCGGATCAAGGATGCAGTCTCACGTCCGCAGGGTCGACAAGCGAGCCGAAGACGCCGGGGATGCGAGCCTTACGACCGGCCGATGTCCAGCACCTCGGCGACCACGCGGCGGATGCCCCACGCCGATGCTTCGCGGCAGCTGTCGAACCACAGGTCGATCTTGTTGCCGCGCACGGCGCCGCCCGTGTCCATGATGACGAAGATGCCGATCACCCGTCCGTCCGGGTGCGACACGCGGACCACGGAGCCCAGCGGCAGCACGCTGGGATCGCCCGCGGCCATGCCGTCGCGCACGCGCACGCCCGTGCGCATGGTGCCGCGCAGGCAGTACGCGGTGGAGCGCATCTCCAGGCGCTGGGTGATGGGAAAGGCGCCGCGGCTGTCCGCCATGGCCGGCAGCGTCACCAGGCCCGTGTCCAGCGCCAGGTCGTCCGCGGCGGCGGGGGACGCGGTGTCCACCGGCTGGGGCGCGGGCGTACCCAGCAGCCGCGGCCGCCGCTGTGCGTCCGCGGAGGCGGGCGCCAACGCCATCAGCAGCAGCAGGGGGAGCAGCAGGGCGCACAGCCGCGCCCGACGATGCGTGCCGGGGTCCGGCATGATCCTGGGGGCCATGTCCGATCCGTTTCTGAACGGGGTTTCGCGGGCGTCCGCCGGCCGGCGGACGCCCTCCGTCATTCGGAAGGGATCCTGCGATGAAGCGGCGAACCCGGGGGGACTTCGATGCAGCCGGCCTGCATCCGCGCCGACGGCATCGCGAGGGAAGCCGTGCGGATCTGCCCATGTCCGAGCCCGCCAGGACCTCCGTCGAAAGCCGAGCTCGTGTATGGAGGCACTGACGCACTCACGCACTTCCGCACTCACGCACTGCCGTTCAATCCAGCCCGATGATGGGCTTTTCTCCGCGGAACAGGCTCGACGTGCGGTACCGCGACAGGGCCGCGGTCAGCAGCAGCTTTACCAGCACGGCCAGCGGCACGGCGATCAGCAGCCCCACGAAGCCGAAGAAGTAGCCCGACACGGCCAGCGCCAGCAGCACCCACACGGGGTGCAGACCCACCGCCTCGCCCACCACGCGCGGTCCGATGACGGACGAATCCAGCACCTGCACCACCGCGAACACCACCAGGATCTTGATGAGCGCCACCAGCGGGTGGGCGCTGAAGATGGCGATGATGAGCGCCGGGATCAGGCTGGCCACCAGCCCCATGTACGGGATGATGTTGAACACCCCCGCCACCACGCCCAGCAGCAGCGCGTAGGGAAAGCCCGCGATCAGGAACCCCAGCCAGGTGAGCACGCCCACGATGCCGGCCGCCAGCAGCTGCCCCCGCAGGTAGCGCGCGAGCAGGCGGTCGTACTCTGACGCAAAACCCACCACGCGGTCACGGTACGGCCCCGGCACCAGCTCGCCCAGCCGCCGCTCGATGCTGCGCCAGTCGCGCAGCAGGTAAAAGATCAGGATGGGCGTAAGGAACACGTAGCTCAGCAGGCTCAGCACGGCGCCCACGCCCTTGCCCACGCCCAGGATGCCCGTCCACACGCCCCGCGCGATCTGCGACTGGCGCTGCTGCAGCCAGGCCATCACTGCGTCGGGCTGGATGGAGCGCATGCGCTCCAGCAGGGCGTCCTCGTCCAGCCACGCCACGTCGCGCGTCTGCAGCTGCGCCTGCCATTGCTCCAGGCGCAGCGTGGCCGTCTGCAGCAGGGCCGGCGCCCCGCGGATGAACTCCGCGATCTGCGCGCTCAGGGCCGGAATGCCGATGAACATCAGCAGCGCCAGAATGCCCACGGCCGGCAGGGCCAGCAGCATGGTGCCCCAGGTGCGGGGAATGCGCCGCCGCTCCATCCGCTCCACCAGGGGGTGCAGCACGTACGCCAGCACCAGCGCCAGGACGAACGGCGCCAGCAGGAACCCGGTCGTATCCAGCAGCCACACGAACGTAAGCAGCCCCGTGGCGCTCACCAGCAGCAGGTGGTGCCGCGTGCCCGAGTACGGCTGGATGAGAAAGACGAGCAGGAAAAAGAGGATGAACGGGTTGAGGATGCTGCGGACGCTCACCATGAAAAAGCCCAGCACCACCAGCACCACGACGGCGTGCCACGCGCGCCAGTTGAACGGGGCCGATGCGTCCGTGGGATTGGGAATCATCGTTGGAGAGATGGATGGGGGGCGGTGCGGCCTGGACGGGCCCCAGAGTAGCGCGTGGACGGCGGCCGGGCCAGGGGGACGCGCGCGGACGGCGCGGCATCGATCGTGCATAAACGCATCGCCGACAACCACTTGACCAACCAACCCGGAGGGCGTGGGCGATGAACAACCTGATGCGGATGATGATGCTGCGGGGCCGCCGGCCCGGCGTAAAGCAGATGGCCGTGATGGGCGCCGCCAGCTGGGCCGTGAACCGCCTGGCCCGCCGCAACAAGATGACGCGCCGCGGCCTGATGGCCGTGGAGGCCGCCACCTGGGCCGTGCCGCTGGGGATGACGGCGTACCAGCACCTTCGCGCCCGCCGCGACGCCGACCGCCTGTCCCGCGCCTGACGCGCGGCATCCGACGGCGGACGGTGTGCGAGGCCGCTCTCCAGCACGGAGGCGGCCTCGCGCCGTTCGTGCGTCCTGATCCGCCCGTCCGGCGCGTTCTTCTCCCCGTCACGCACGCCGCCGTCACCCCGCCGCCCGCCCTGCCGATGCGCGCACGTCCCCTCGCCGCCTGCCTGGTGCTGTTCGCCACGGCCGCCTGCTCCACCTCCGCCGCCCGTCCCGCGTCCGCGCCCCTGCCGGGCGGCGATGCCGCGCCGCTCTCCACGGACCGGGCCATCGTGCAGCGGGCGGGGCTGCGGCTGGTGACGGACAGCCTGCGCCGCGTGCACCGCGCGGCCGACAGCCTGGCGGTGGCGTGGGGCGGCTACGTGGGCGACGCCGAGCTGCGGGAGCGGTGGCTGCGGATGTCGCTGCGGGTGCCCGCCGACAGCCTGAACCCCGCCCTGGACCGGCTGTCCATGCTGGGGCGGGCCACGCACCGCACCGTGCGCCGCGAAGACGTCACCGAGCAGGTGGTGGACGTGGAGGCGCGGCTGGGCACCCTGCGGGCCGTCCGCGACCGCCTGCGCGACTACCTGCGGCGCGCCGACGCCATGGCGGACCTGGTGCAGGTGGAGCGCGAGCTGGGGCGCGTGCAGGGCGAGATCGACGTGCTCGAGGCGCGGCAGCGGGCGCTGGGCCAGCGCATCGCCCTGGCGGACGTCGATCTGGAGGTGGAGCGGCCGCGTGTGCTCGGCCCCCTGGGCTGGCTGTTCGCCGGCGCCGCCACCCTGGTCGAGAAGCTGTTCGTGATCCGCTAGCCAGCCGGATCAGGGGATAACGATGCGAGGCCGCCCCGATACCTGGAGCGGCCTCGCGGCCATCTTTTACGCAGGTGAAGCCCCGTTCGCAGAGCGCGTCGGCGCGAGACAGGGCGTGCCGCGGTCCCAGCGGCGGCTTCCAGCCGCTCCCGCCCACTCGCGGACCCGGCCGAAGGCGCCTCGCCCCGCCCGGTATCCGTCCGTCAGGTTCGGGGCTGGGGCGCCGCCCCCACCGCCTCCATCCGCTCCCCGCGCTCCGTCCGCATCTCCCGCTCGGCGCAGCCGCAGTCGCCGCACCCGGGCTCCGAGCGCTCGCGGGGGCCGGCCAGGGTGCCCAGCAGCGCCTCGGCGGCCAGCATGAGCACCTCGCGGGCGTTGTCGTACGAGATGGACTGGATGGCCTCGTCCAGGGGCAGCCAGATGCACTCCGTGATCCCCTCTTCCTGCTGGGGACAGGTGTCGCCCTCGGGGCTCTCGATGAGGTAGAAGTGGCAGTACTTGTGGATGAGCTTGCCGCGGAACCGGAAGAACCAGTCGATGGTGCGCAGCCGCTGGTCCAGCCGCAGGGTGCACAGCCCCGTCTCCTCCTGCACCTCGCGCAGGGCGGCGTCGGCGGCCGTTTCCGTGGCCTCCACGTGGCCCTTGGGAAAGCCCCAGTGCTGGTACGCGTCGCGGATGAGCAGCACGTGCGCGCGGCCCTCGCGCCAGCGGTAGATCACCCCGCCGGCGCTGGTCTCGATCACGGCCCGCATGCGGGCGCCGCCTCCGCGCCGCCGTCTAGGCACCGGAAAGCTCCTGCACGATCTGCACGGCGTTGGTCGCCGCGCCCTTGCGCAGGT
>SXGQ01562513.1_pt1 | contig 18371 bp, 9 predicted proteins | sample 3178371 | NCBI WGS metagenome assembly SXGQ01 (sample SAMN11356859, study PRJNA531348) | freshwater metagenome | isolation source: freshwater sample F1-20 | place: China: Fuxian Lake, Yuxi | collected 2017-12-25 | reverse complement strand
GGCAATCTTCAATAGAAGAGTTGTTGGTGGAGAAATTATGATTGTCAACAAATACTTGATTAATGACTTTGAAAAATTAGGTGTTTGGTGTGAAGAATTAAAAAATGAAATTATCTTAAACGAAGGGTCTATTCAAAACATAAATTTCAACACTTATTTAGATACTGAAGATAAAGGATATTCTAAAAAAGTTAAAAGAGTTGAACATCTTATTTTAAAATATAAAACAATCTGGGAAATTTCACAAAAAGAACTTATCAATATGGCCGCAGATAGAGCACCATATATCGACCAATCTCAATCTATGAACATTTATATGGGAAATCCTACTCTATCAAAGATAACCTCATCTCATTTTCACGCTTGGGAAAAGGGTCTTAAAACTCTTTGTTATTATGTTAGAACTAAAGCGATATCTACAGGAGCGAAACATTTGGCTTTAGATATGTCAAAAATTGAAAAACCAAAAACAACATCATTACCACAACCTGACTATTTTACCGCCAAACCGACAAATTCAGAGTTTGATTGTTTTGGGTGTAGTTCCTAAAAATTAAATCCCGACAAAAGTTGGGATTTTTTATTTTATAATATTTATAGAAAAAAGTAATGGCACAATATTTTACTTATGGTATAAATTTTCCATTTAGAGATTCAACTGACGGAAAATACCTTAGTCTTTCTAAAACTACTGACGAAGAAATTAGAACAGACTTAATCCATTTACTTTTAACAAGAAAAGGAACAAGATATTTTATGCCCGATTTTGGAACAAGATTATACGAATATTTATTTGAACCATTAGATGGACCAACGTTTTCAGAAATTGAAGCTGAAATAAGGGATTCAGTAAACACTTACATACCAAATTTAATTTTGAATAATATATCAATTGAACCAGCTTCAGCTGACGAAGAAAATTTAGGTACTTATGTTACAGGTAATGACGAAAGAGTTTTCAGAGTACCTGGTATAGGCACTAAAGAACATACGGCTAAAATAAAAATAGATTATACAATTACCGATGACGCATTTAGTTCAAGTGATTTTGTAATCATAAATATTTAATATAAATGGCTAACAAAAAAATATCATACACAACAAGAGATTTTCAATCTATAAGGACCGAGTTAGTCAATTTCACTAAAACTTATTATCCTGAACTAATTGATAACTTTAATGACGCGTCTGTTTTTTCTGTATTGATGGATTTGAACGCCGCGGTTACAGATAATTTACAATATAATATCGATAGAAGTATTCAAGAAACCGTACTCCAATACGCACAACAAAGGTCATCTATATATAATATAGCAAGAACTTATGGGTTAAAAGTACCAGGGCAGAGACCCTCAGTTTCGTTGATTGATTTATCAATTACCGTACCTGCATTTGGAGACCAAGAGGATTTAAGGTATTGTGGTATTTTGAGAAGAGGTTCACAAGTTATTGGTGCCGGTCAAGTTTTTGAATTAGTGTATGATGTTGATTTTTCCTCAGCAGTAAATGCTGAAGGATTTCCAAATAGATTGAAAATACCTAATTTTGATGCTAACAACAAATTATTAAATTACACTATAACTAAAAGAGAAACAATAGTTAATGGTATTACTAAAGTCTTCAAAAGAGTAATAACTACAAGTGACGTAAAACCATTTTTTGAAATGTTTTTACCTGAAAAAAACGTTTTAGGAGTTACGAGTGTTCTTCTAAAAGATGGTACTCAATACGCAAATGTACCTGATGTACAAGAATTTTTAGGTTTAGATAACAGGTGGTACGAGGTAAAATCTTTAATTGAGGATAGAGTATTTGTTGAAGACCCAACTAAAACCTCAGATAGACCAGGAATCAAAGTAGGAAAATATCTTCAAACAAACACTAAATTTATAACAGAATTTACCCCTGAAGGTTTTATGAAAATGATTTTCGGTGGTGGAAGCCAATCCGCGGATGAACAATTAAGAGATTTTGCTAGAAATGGCTATAAATTGGATTTATATAAATATTCCAATAATTTCGCACTCGGAAGTACATTAAAGGCAAACACAACACTATTTGTACAATACAGAATAGGTGGTGGAACTTCAAGTAATTTAGGTGTCAATGTTATTAATCAGATAGGAACGGTTTCCTTTTTTGTTAATGGTCCATCCGAATCTGTAAATACAAGTGTGGTTAATTCACTTAGATGTACAAACGTTACAGCGGCAATTGGGGGAGCAAATAATCCAAGTGTGGAAGAAGTAAGGTATTTAGTCACCTACAATTTTGCGGCACAAAACAGAGCGGTTACAGTAAACGACTATGACTCAATTTTAAGAACTATGCCAGGTCAATTCGGAGCACCGGCGAAGGTTTCAATAACGGAAGAAAATAATAAAATAATCATAAAATTACTTTCATACGACGAGACAGGTAAATTAACTGAAATAGTTTCAAATACTTTGAAAAATAACATTGCTAACTATCTTTCGAATTATAGAATGTTGAATGATTACATATCAATACAAACAGCAAGTGTGATTGATTTATCTATTGACATTTATGTGGTTTTAGATAATAGTCAAAATCAGGGGAGTATAATTTCACAAATAATTAATTTAGTAACTACATTTTTTAGTCCTGAAACAAGAGGTATGGGACAAAACGTTAATGTTTCAGAATTAAGAAGAATTATCCAAAGTCAAAACGGAGTTATTTCATTAACAGACATTCAATTTTTTAATAAAGTTGGGGGTCAATATTCCTCTTCTCAAACTTCACAAGTTTATTCGAACGCAACAACACGTCAAATCAAATTGATTGATGATACAATCTTTGCTGAACCAAGTCAAACTTACCAAATACATTATCCTAATAAAGATATAAATGTTAGAGTTAAGAATTTAAAGGCTGTTAATTTTTCATCAAATAGTTCTACACTTTAATCGATAATTTATTTATTCCCAAAAAGAGTTATCTTTCTTTTTGAAAACCATTCATAAACTATTTATGTGAAAGACAATTATTGATGTCAAATAGTTACCGTATTAGAACCCAAGTTGGGGTAGACAAATATGTCAATGTACAATTAGACCAAGATTTTGAATTCTTGGAAATTTTATCTTTGAAAATACTTCAGAGTGAAATTTATATTCGACCTTGTTCAGATTATGGTGTAGTTGTAGGAAGAATTTCAGTCAACAACGGATTTGGTATACCAAATGCAAAAGTTTCAATTTTTATACCTCTATCTACCGAAGACGAAAGTAATCCTGTAATTTCAGATTTATACCCTTACAAAAATTTAAGTTCAATTAATGATGATGGTTATAGATATAATTTATTACCATACACCCAATCCTATTCAAACCACACCCCTACAGGTACTTTTCCAACAAGAAAAGACGTTCTTACCAATCCGTATTTGATTGAAGTATTTGATAAGTATTACAAATATACTTGTACTACTAATGATAGTGGTGATTTTATGATTTTTGGCGTTCCATTAGGAAGTCAAACAGTACACGTTGATGTTGATTTATCAGATATTGGTGAATTTTCTTTATCACCTCAGGATTTAATTAGAATGGGAATTGCAACCGAATCTCAAGTTGCGGGTACAAAATTCAAATCATCCACTAATCTTGGAGAACTACCTCAGTTAATTCAATTTAATAGAATAATCGATGTTCAACCATTATGGGGTGAACCTGAAATTTGTAATCTAGGGATTACAAGAACAGATTTTGATTTAACAAGTGAAGCTAATATTAACATCACACCTACGGCAATTTTTATGGGTTCTTTGGTATCATCCAATGAAGACCAAGCTCAAAAAGCAAATTGTAAACCAAGATTGAAACAAGGTAATTTATGTAATTTAGTTACAGGGCCTGGTGAAATTTTAGCTATTCGACAAACTATAAGACAAGACATTTATGGTAGACCTGGATTAGAAGTTCATCCATTACAAGAAGGAGGACAAGTTATCGATGAAAATGGGGCTTGGATGATTGAACTTGAGATGAATATGGACAGAGTTGTCACAAATGAATTTGGACAACAAGTCCTTACATCCGACCCAAAAGCTGGTATTCCAACTTCAGCTAAATATCGTTTCAAAATTAAATGGAACCAAGCACCTTCTCTAAAAGAACAAGTAAAACGTGGGTACTTTTTAGTTCCAAATATAAAAGAATATGGATGGGCAAGTCCATCAGGACCAGACCCTATTAATAGTTTAGGTTCAGGTAGTATTAATCAAGATTTTTTGAAATCTTATGCTTTTAGTGTTGATTGGAATGACTATGGAAATACAGGAACAACCATTGGTCAAAAAATGATACAAGAAGCTATAAATGCTGAAGATAGATTTTATTATATGGAATATAATAAAGTTTATACCGTATCACAATTAATATCACAATATAGAAACGGGTATGCGTCTAACCGAATTTTATCAATTAAAAATATACTTGAAGATACTTGTGAAAGTGAAAACAACAAATTTCCAACAAACGATTCTAATTTTAGATTTGACATAATTTATCTACTATTTTACATCTTGATGATGATTTTCAAGATAATTTTACCAATTATAGTCATAATTCTTCACGTAGTAAGTTTTTTACTTGCACTTATCGATTTTTTATTGATATGGGTAATCACACCTGTAATTTCTATACTAATTGGTTTTTTATTGTGGGAATCAATCAATAATCTTATTAGAGTACCACCAAATCCGCCGGCTTCAGCCTCGGAAGCTTTAGCCGCTCTAGCACTTGGTGGTATTTTATTTCTTCTCATAAAATGGAAAAAGAAAATAAAGGAATTGAAAGAAAAATTAACAAATTTAACACTTCCAAATTTAACTTACCCAGATTGTGATATGTGTGATTGTGGTGAACCAAAACCAATAGGTCCCCCAGCCGAAACTATAGAAACCACATCATCCTATACTGTAGGTGGTCTCAATGTTAATAGTGTACTATCTCAATATCCAAATTCAAATTTATATGATGGAGTTGGATTTATATCTCCCTATGACCAAATTTATGGTCTTTACTTATCAAATGTTGCAGCAGGAGACTCTAGTAGTCCAAATAATAGTTTAAAAACTCGAAGTCCTCAAGGAGGATACGCTAAAAATAATGAATACGCATTTACAACTAGTTTAACTTTAGCGGAAAGAATAAATTTATTTAACGTTAAGGCCAAGTACTTTAATGCAAGTAGTTCCAATCCAGGCGGTGGAGTGAACAGAATAAAGTCTAGTTTTAATTATCCGATTAACAACCCCGGTTTTGGAACTGGAAGTGAAACTCCTAATTTTCACTTTGACAATATGTTGATAATTTCTTTGGAACCAGGTCAATCTTCAAATTTTGGTACTGGAGATATATTAACATTTCAAGATATAAAAAATTCTACCGATATTAATTATACTGGCGTTACTTCATTAAATCAGTTTGGAACAACTTCTATTACTGGTACTTCATTAGGTACACAAGTTGGTTCATATAGTGTTAGAAATGTGAATCTTACATATGCAAACCCAAATGGTAACGGAAACATTTCTGTACAATATGCGGTCACAGGATTTACAGGGGACACCTATTTAAAATTCCCAATCGACATAGAATATTTTCAAGTTATCACAGGAATGACTTACGCACAATTTAAACAAAATTTAGCTCCTGCCGCACAATTAAATTCTAATTTCAATACATTACCTAATAGAGTATTCAACACTGCGATAAGGTCTTCTATAAAAGATGTTTGTTGTTTAGATACTTGTATTAGTGGAAAAATGTCTTCATTTGTTCCTATAGACAATTTTCAAGATGGTAACAATCAATTTTTACTTTTTTTAGTGCGAGGTGTAGACCCAAATTCATCAAGAAATCCAAATAAATACGACTTAAGTTTATTATTTGGGTATAATTCGTATGGTAACAAAATAATATCAGGAAATTACAAGTTAAATTGGCCAATACAAAATTCTACATCAGGAAGTAATCTCAAAGCCGGAAGTCATATCAGAACAAATTCACTTACAAATGACACATATGCAAATATTCCACTATATTTTGACTCATTCAATTTCCAACCTTCAGTTGGTCAATTTTCAGCATTTACATCCAGTTTACCGGGTTACTATTCAAGTTTAGATAATAATTTCAGTTTTGCTGGAGCTTCAGTTCAAGTAGGGGGTAAAACAATTAGTGATGTTGATTTTAACAAAAATTCAACTTTTGGACTTTCCAATATAATACCTGCAAATAGAAATTCACTTGGAAATTATGCAACTTTAGAATTTTATTCGAGACCTGATTTGATTACAAATTATGGAAACCCTGGTAATTTGGGTTTATATTCAGTTGCCGCACCATCAATAGGAACAAATTGTCAAACTACCACTTGTTCTCCTTGGATTCCACCACACGTTATTTGGGCATTAGGTTTTTCATCAGTTCCAACTACCAATTTTAACTTTTCAACGTCGAATTACGGAATTATTCAAAATAATTATGTGAATAAACTTATATTAAATACTGGTTCACAATCGACTTTTAATTGTGGGTATTATGGTGGTGAACTTTTAGATGGCGGTTCATTGTTATTTTATTATTTAGTTGCTGGAGTGACACCTGGTACAACTAGTTATCCGTGTAATTTAGGTGTAAGTGGGGTTTATATATCACCATCTTATAAAACCACTACAACAACACCATATAATCTCACGTATTCTACTTTAGGTGGATTTGGTAGAACTATGGTTATGAGGTCAGATAGGTTACCAACTTCAGATATAGAAACCAAGGTGAAATATAACTCGAATTTACCGGCAATGAGTTTTTGTTTACAAAATAACTTGAACTTAGGTTTATATAAGTGGGATGATGAAGGTACACTTACACCCGTACAAGGGAATACAATTGCATCTGGATTTGCCACTCCGGGCGAAAATACATTCCAAAATGGTTCAATAAGTAGTTTGAGTAATTCATTCACTTGTGCAGGAATGGTACCACTAAGTTGTTATTATATTGATAGCAATGGAGAGCCAAAGGTAAGACCTTCAACAGATAGTTGTTTTAAAAGTAATGATGGGGACACAATTTTCAAAGGGGGGTGTTATATTTTAGTAACAAAACCAATTTCGTCTTTAGGTAAAGATTTACAACTTTGTATTGAGTGGAACGCAAGAATTCAAATTATATTTGCTGCCTGTAGAAATGTGTGGTCTCATCATTTCACAAACAATTGGATTAATGGGACACTATATGCTTTTTCCATAAATAACGATAGATTTTTTACTTCTCCTACCGCTAATCCACCAAACAAACCATTCAGTGAATATTGTAGAGAGACTTTATTACTACACCCACAGGTAAATAATTTTTATTATAGATGTACACCATATATTGATAGTACTGGATTTGTTGGCCGAATTCCTAACCAAGGAACTTATGGACCACAAATTTTTGGGGCTTATGGGGGTAATAAGAAATTTTTAGGTTTTCCAACTACAATATTAGATTTAGGTCCCAAAACAAATTATATACAAGAGTTGGTTATGTCTGATAAGTATGATGGTTACGTAACTAATAAAATGAACTCTACGACTTATCAGGATGTTTCAGAAATTCTTAATGTTTTTATTTTAAGTCGATTAATTAATGCAAGTTTCGCACAACTTATATTAAGTTCAGGTGGAGCTTCTGTTTTTGCGTATTTCAGTCGCTCAAAATCTTTTGTTGATGCGGATTACGCACAAATGATTTCTATAAATTCTGAATTAGGTGTTATAGCATTTCAAGCCGAAAATTATCCCGATGACCCAAGTGGGCAAGACCCTGTTTTCTTCAACAATGGTAAAGGTGACCCTATTTTTGGAATATTTTTCAGTGCTGATAATCAAACTAGAGACTATATTACTCCTAAGAGGACTATAATAAACTCGAATATTCAAATTACCAACCCTTGTGCGTTCAATAACTTTGGTGGTTATTCCCAACGAGTTCCATTTTATGAATGGTATATCAAAAACAATACATCAGTCGCTGCGTCAACACCACCTTCAGACACAATATTTGGTTCTCAACTTAATGAGTGGTGGACAGATACAATCAATGATGGGACAACATCTAATATGTTCCATAGTTACAAGTATCAATCATTAGATAGATTGAATAAATCAAGTAGATATTTTCAAACATTTAATCAGTCGAGTTCTAATTATTTTAAAGGATACATTTTTGCGGTTAAGAATCAACCACCTAACGTTGGAGACGAATCACCACTTTTATCAAATTGGGACAATCCATCAGGTGATGCAAGATACATAAATGTTGGGGCTCCTTTTCATTTTTATTTTGGACTCAAAAAAGGTGGTTCTGCTTTTGATAAATTCGCTAAAAAGTATTTGAATTTTGATAATATAATAGACGAGTAAAATGGATAATAATCAAAATATTAGAATGATATTAGGTTCTTTGAGATACAAATCCGCGCCTGATATTGATTTTAGGATTGATTTACCATTAGACCAAACAATTAAAACAAACGTTGAATTCGATAGAACAAGTACAATCAACTTGGAACAACTTTTCCAAGAAGAAAGAAACTCATCAACTATATTTAGACCAGCGGCAAAATTTGAAGTAATATTTAAAAATTCTTATGTTGGAAAATCATTTTACACCCCTTTTCAAAATAATCTTTATTTGGTGAATACCGCTTTTGCTGCGGCCAATTCTTGTACAAACTCTGGTTTACTTTGGACAGGATATCCACAATATAATGAATTTGATTTTATTAGAACCGATTACAATGTTGTAGGGTATACCAAACCTCCTGGTCAACACATAGATTTTGTTCCAAAAAGTGCTTCATCATACAATTGGAATTTCTATTTAAGTTACGCATTTGACAACGATTACACAAAACAAATGCAAGCAATTGAACCATATACAAACCAAACTTTAAATTGGTTATCGGGGGATGGAATTCCTTTCATTGTTGAAAGTGGTACTTCATATAATGGTCAAAACACAATAAGGTTTAGATGCCCAATGAAACACGGGTTAAATGATGGGGAATTTGTTAAACTTAATTTTTCGTACAATAATACAAGCATATTTTCAGTTTACAGATTAGGTGACGATTCATACACCTCGTTAGACTATGTTTTCAACGTCTTGGATATTGGTTATACCGGTACAACATTTCAAACAGGGACAAAAGGTACATTCAAAAGAATTTTATCTGAAGACAATTCAGGAGAAACTATTTCAAAATATTATGTTAGAAAACAAAAAATATTAAGTAATGTTACCGATAGTATTTTGACAAAAGCAGGGTTTGAACAAAATATTTTTGGTGTCAAAAAAAAATTCGAAAGTGCTCAGTATACACCAAATAAAAAAAGTAGAATTTCTATATTGGAGGGTGGTCAATCGTATACTCTTACCTTCGGAAAAGATTTTGACTTAGGACAATTAATTGATAACCAAAAAAGACCAATTTCAGAAATTTTTGTCACAATACTATGGAAAGGATATTTTGGTTGGACTACTGGAACTTTGAAACAAGGTTTTGAGTTCAACATTCAACCTAATAAAACGAATGGTTTTCCAAATTCTTGGTGGTCAAATACAAATACAAATTCAAACACTACTTTTACAACAGGAAATTATACAAAACCAAATGCTTTAGGACCTTTTTATTTTGTAAATTCAATCCCTTCGGATACAATACTTGATGGAGATTATTGTGAATGGAATGATTATGACCAAACGGAACGAGTAATTTCTAACTTATACCATAAATTTAAATTTAACCAAGTTCATTTTAACATTGGAACTCCGCCCTCAGTTACAAATCCATATGGTTACTATTATCAAACACATCATCCCATCACGTTAAAGGTTTTTTCTGATTATGTGGAAACCGCACCACCTCAGGGAGTTTCAGATATACCAAATTGGGCCACCTTCTCTACTTTTGATAACGAATTTAGATGGAGAGACATTTATACTTATGGTTTTATTGATTATAAAAACCGAGGAGTTAACTACCCGTTTTTTAACGGAAAACATTATCCTTTTCAAAACATAATATTTAGAATTATACCCGAAGGAACAAATTACTCGGGTAATGATTTTGTAGTAGCAGAACCATTAATAGATGAATGTGAATAATAAATATAAATTTATAAAGTCTAATTTAGACCAATATATAAATCTACCATTAGAGATAAAATGGGATTTTAATGGTAGAGAAGATAGTATTGAATATTTCGAAAAAGACGTTTTAAGAGAAATTGCAGGTTTTCCCTATGATTTTGAAGTTTCTCGATTCGCACACGAACCTTATGGTACAAATCAACAAACTGAAATAAATTATGATTTCTATTTTTATTCAGGAACAAGTGCTCAAGTACAAACATCCGTAGCGTCAGATTGGAAAGTAAGTTATCTCACAGAAGGATTCAGTCCTGTTGAGTTATATTACTTTGCCAACCAATTTACAAAATCATTTTTCAAGTTGGATTTTTATGATACAAAAGAATCCAAAACTCAAAAAAATTATTTTACCGTCATTCTTCCCGTACAACAAGGTTTGACCGAATCGGCAACAACTTCACCATATAAACCTGTTATTGAAATAAAAAAACCTTCGATGTTTTTGGATTATGTTGGGGATAAAGAAGGGTTTTTCTTTTATTGGTTAAGAAAAAAAAATTTTCTTGATATTGATACTTTTTATATGACAGCAAAATTTTTCGATGCTAGACTTGGTGTATTTGTAAAAATGATGAACGTTCCCCAATCATCCATAACGTCAAATAAATTTAATTTTGACACAAGTAAATATTATTATTACAAGGTTGTTTTGGATTACACGAAACAAACGTATCAAATTTTTGATTTTCAAAACGTTAGAATAGGGAATGGTAATCCAATAAAATGGTATGAATATGTAAACCCTTAAAATATGACAGATAGAGTTTTACACATACGTATTTCCCCCGAAAATATTCAAAACGATATTTTTAAAGTAAGATTTACAGGAGGGACTTACGACCTATCTCCACCAGTTGACCCGTGTTGTGTGATTACAGCATCTACTATTTCGGGGGTATCAACAGGATTTACCTTTGCTTACTCAGCTATGAGTCAAGTTTTATCTGGTGGAACTGACGGAAGTTCATTACTGACAGGATTAACAATCCCCATAATGTTAACTCAAAATACGGTTGATGTAGGTTATTACTCTCCTACAGATGGTGCTATTATACAAAAAGATAGGATTCTAAATTTTATTTTTTCTGCAACATCAGGTTCACCAAATACATATTTTTTCTATAATACTTCAGAAAATGAATTCAAAAAATTTCTTTCATTCCAATCATATAAATTAAGTTGGGGTGACAATAGTCCAATACAGAACGTTACATCCACAGCACCTAATTTTTATTCACATACCTACCCAAGTCCTGGAACTTATCAAATTACATTTTCTGGACTCAGTCCTTGGGGATATAACATTGTAAAAAAACAAGTTGTCGTACCTTTTACAGGTACAACAATTCCAAACCCATATGGTACCGCATATTTTTTAAGTGCCGGTGGGAGTTGGTCCGCAACTCCAATATCTTATGATTATTTATACTCTGGTGACTCTGATTGTGATGTTAATTTACAATCAGGTTCACAATTCACAACAATACCAATAACTATAACAGGATATACAAAATCTCAATTATCAACGTTATCTCAATATGGTCCAACAAGTTCTTTATATGCTGGTAAATACAAGATTGGTATTAAAGTGACAGGTTCTTCTGAATCAGTTGGAACTTTTTGGGGACCATCAATAAATAATTTATATACTGCTTACACAATTAATGACATCGATTATTTTGATTATAATGATGGTACAACAATTTTTGTGGTCAAATCATCAGGACTAACATCGAATTGGTTAATTTGTAGTGCACTAACAAAAAATGAGGTACTTCTCAATGTGATTGATGAAGCAGAAATCCAAAGTAATGTATTTATTGATAGAGGAAAATATTCAGGACTTGAAAGAATTGAAAGACTTGGTGAGATAGATAATATTGGAGATTTAGACAAGTATGGATATGGATTCTTCGATGTAACAACACAATAATATGGCAACAGGAACATATGGAACAATAAGACCGGCGGATGTTTCGCCCGATGATGTGGAAATAATTTTGAATTATACTCCATCAAGAGATGATACACAAAACTTTGTTTTAACAAAATTAGACGCGGCTTCAATTTTGAGACCCTACTTTAATAATAATGAAACAGGGGGAACTCCAAACTTAGAATTGTTAGGGGGTCTTTATAATTTAAAACTACCGACTGAACAATTTAATAAAATTGGTATCTACACTATAATGATAAGACCCGCCCAAATAAGGACGGCAATTTTAGATTGTGGTGTATTATCAGCTCTTCCAAATGTGAAAGGTATTATTTTTGATTTGAGCGCAGTACCTTCCGATTTCAGAAATAAATTTGTAAACCAAGGATTAGTTGGTTATAGGGTCGAATATTTAAATGATGATGGGTCAAAAATACCTAATTTTTTTAGAATAATTACATCTTCTTTTTTTTGTGAACCAGTCATACAAAACCTAACTAACACAATACAAAAAGCTGTCAGATATAGATATACTGATAATAATACTAATTTAATATTTTGTACTTTATCACCATCAACCGCTCCAACTAACAAACCAAACGCCACACCATACATAGGTCAACCCGCACAAAAGGTAATTATAACAAACACCTTTTTTAATCCTGTTAGTTTGGATGTTGAAATTGCTGAACACGATTTCTCAACATTAGCAATAGCACTTTATGGTAACCAAACTAAATCTATTGATGATGGGATTTATACTATTTACGATAGTGCCAACAATATTTACAAACAATACAATTTATACGAAATTCGTGACCAATTCAATAATCTTCTTTTTGAAGTTAGACAAGATAGAGGTAATAACATTGATTTTAGTAAAAACTTCACAAGTATAACCCAATAATGGCCACTAAAAAAGTCATCTTCCCCCAAGTACCAGCTAGTGGAGCTGGAACATTTTCTGACGATTTAGTTGGATTCCAATTAGTTCAGGGAGGTGGTTTAACACAGGGTAATTTTGAATTTGTTGAAGGTACAAGAGAAAAACAAAATAGGACTTTTAACACAGGGATTTTTTCTCAACCATATAATCTCGACAATCTTAAAATTACGGACATTGAACAATCTAAAGCTATTGTTGAAAACAACTTCAAAGTCTATCCGAATTTTGATTTAACACAAGTCACAACTTTCACACAATTCGGTTCTCTTAGTAAAAGAATTTCTACTTCAATTGAAAAAATAATATCTTATTTTCCCGCAGCATTAGAAGTTACAATTATGGCACCGAATTACACAACAGGTGTTACTGCGGACAATATAGTATATAATCCAATTACAAATGAAACTACATTTACTTTAGATGTATCAAGAATTAGAAATCCATTCGAAATCGATTTCACTACAAATTCAACAAGAAATATTAGTCTTAGAGAAATAGAAGTTTCACCAATCAGAGATTTTCCACTACAATTTAATAATTATTCGTTATTTTTGAATGGTGTTGGATATGATGTTGTATTAACAACTCCAAGTTCATCATCAACAAGTGGAGTATTGACAATATCAGTCAATGGAGACCCATTTTCAGGGGTATCTTTCACCTATAAGAACATTGTTATTAGACCAAACGATATAGAAGTCAATAAAATATTTAACGAAGAGTTCGACGAGGTAGAAAATTTTATCCTCAATAGAAACATATCTCCAATATATACCTCTATATTCAAAGTACCTAAAGAAACTGAAGATGGAACTTTTTATATATATGACCAAAGTTTAACATTCCCACTTTACGGAGATTGGAATATTGATATTGTAACCAAATCATTTGAAAGTTATCTTACACAATTGAACGAAATTGCGCTGTATTATGATTCATATAAAACTAATTTAATTTCAAGGTTTTTAACAACAGGGGCTTTCAAAGATTTTGATACACCTGAACAAAGTGTTGAAAAGGTTTTACAAATCTATGGTAGAAGTTTTGACGACACAAAAAAATTTATTGATGCGTTAGCATTTATGAATTCGGTCCATTATAATGTTGGAAATGATATACCATCACAATTACTCAAAAATTTAGCTCAAACCTTAGGATGGCAAACTAATATATCACCTATTTCTGAACAAGATTTTTTAGAATCAGTATTCGGACAAAAAAATGTTTCTCAAAGTCAATTTACAGGAGTTTCAAAACCTACAACACCCGACGAATTAAATTATCAATTTTATCGTAATTTAATACTGAATACCGCTTACCTTTTCAAATCTAAAGGTACACGTAAATCAATAGAAAATTTATTAAAATTAATTGGAGCACCGGATGCCCTTGTTGAATTTAACGAAAATATTTATTTAGCTGACGGAAAAATAAACTTAGAACAATTCAATTCAAGATTTTTATTCATTTCGGGTGGTACTTCCATAAATGAAATCCCTGTTTTAGAACCGGCCAATACTTTCAAAATTCAAGGTAAGATATACACTGGGTTTACAACTCAATTGGATATCAACGATGCAAATGTTTCTTTAGATGATTATCCAATAGATTCCGAAGGTTTTCCATATTCACCACCTGATTCTGAAGATTATTTTTTTCAAAAAGGAAGTGGATGGTTTGAACAAACTCCATCACATCGAGCGCCTGAACAAATTGATTTAACAAATAGCACTTTCACAGGTCAAAATACAAATTATCAAACCCAATTAATACCTTACACATATGGTCAAGTTTACTTGAATAGATATAGAACTTTTCCTTTTATGAATCCATTAGGATTTACATTATTTCGAACACCTGACAACAACAAAAGTTGGGTTGAAAATGAAGTGGGTTTAAGGAGAAATTATGATGGTGGTTATAATGCGTATTACTTTACTTCTTCTGATAAGTTAGTTCTCAATGTCAAAAATGTTGAGTTGAATATGAATGTTGGTCAAGGTTTGACTTATGATGTTTGGTATATGTCAAGACAATACGACTATCCGATACCAAATATCGGATTAAACACAATATCTTCAACTACAACAACAATTTTGAATACTTTTTCCAATCCTAATGGATTACTTAGTATTACCTACCCAAATAGAGGTGGATATGATTGGACACTAATAAATCCTCAACCAAAACGTAAGACCTTTTTTGAATTCGCACAAACTTTTTGGATTAATATGATTAATGTTCGAAATAGGTTATACGTGAAAGATGGAAAGACAAGTGGATATCCTACATTACAATCAATTTATTGGAGGTATTTAGAATCTCAAGAGTTGGCCGGAATAGAAAATAATAATTTCACATATAGGACTATGATGGAATATGTTGATGGGTTGGGTGACTATTGGATAAGATTAGTTGAACAAATGATTCCCGCATCAACTATTTGGATTGGTGGTGTGAAATACGAGAATTCTCCATTCCACAGACAAAAATTCATTTGGAGACGACAAGATGGTTGTCAATTGATTCCGATACCTTGTAAACCTTGTACATTAGATTCAAGTATATTTCCAATTGATTGTCCTGTTTCAAGTTTGGAATGTCCAATATATCCTTGGGATACTAATCCAAATATCCAAGATATGGGGTCGTTGTTTGGTTTCATTTTGAATAATTATTTAACAAGTGTTGGGTATGTGTTGAATAGTTGCGATTTAAGTACTTTAGAAAGTGATTGGTTTGTTGAGTTAGAACTCAATAACACAATAGTAGAAAAATATAATTTTTTCTCAGGTACTGGTTATACCACACCAGGAGTGAGCTACCCTTCAGTTTCAAATTGGGATTTAGCACTTGTTCAAACATTTTCGAATTTATTAGATAATGGGTATGATTACTATTTAACAGATAATGATACTGTAATATTATTAACTAATAATTGTAATGGTAATGATACATCAAGTTTTAAAATTAATATTGGAATAAACTTTAATATAATTTGTAGTTAATGGCAAGTTGTCCTTTTATAGGTCCAGTAATATCAGTAACAGGTGATTGTACTAATAATAATTTAGGTCAATTCGAGGTCGTTTGGGATAGTTCATCAGGTCCTTTTGTTATTCAACCAATTAGTCCAAGTGGCGGTTTAGTTGGTCCAACTTTTGCCACCGCATACACTCAAACCAATTTAAGTGCGGGTACATACACTTTTACCATTACAGACTCTTGTCTCCCGACAAATAATATTTTTCCATTTACCGTTTATGTGTCGAGTGGGTCTTGTGTTTCTTTATCTGAGTTTGGGACAACATGTGGTTTAGATAATGGTGTTATAACAGCAACAACAACTAATTTTTATAACAATGCACCTGTAAGTTTATATAATATAAATGATTCATTCATCACATCAGCTCTAAGTTTATCGAATCAAACTATTTTTACAAACTTATCTGCCGACACTTACTATGTGATTAGTGATGATGGTGGAGGTTGTACTGGTCGGTCAGAATCTTGTATTATTAAAAGTTCACAAACTTTAGATTATGGTTTTTATGTAATAAATAATGGTAGTTGTTCACCACCATCCAATGCTGGGGGTGGTAAAATTTATATAACAGGTCTGACAGGTAACCCACCTTATTCTTATTTATGGAGTCCAGGTGGTCAAACCACATCCTCAATTTCAGGACTTACTTCAGGTCCTTATAATGTCACAATTACTGATGGTCAAGGTTGTGTAACATCCAAAGGAACAATTGTGAATACGGTACCAACACTTTCTGTCACAAGTATGGTTGTAACAACTCCTCCAAGTTGTTTTGGAAGTGATGGACAACTTCAAGTATCTGTCTCAGGAGGTACAGCCCCATATTTCTATCAGGGTTCTAATGGTTTTACTCAAGTTTCATTTAGTTCTGTGTACACATTTACGGGTCTAAGTTCGGGACCATTTTCTGTTCAAGTCACTGACGCAGGACTTTGTACCACAACTCAAAGCACCGTAATTTCAAGTCCAGCAGGATTTTCAATTACTTCAGTAAACGTTATTCCATCTAATTGTTCTGCCTCTGATGGACAAATTAATGTTCAATTATTTGGAGGTACAGGACCTTACACATACCAACTAACCAGTGGGACGACAAATTTACAGACAACAACATTTAGTACAAGTTTCAATTTTTATCCTTTATCAACAGGTACATACAACTTATTAGTTTCTGCCGGTACCTGTGTGTATACCAATACTTATGTAGTAACAAATGTAACTCAATTCAATTTATCGGCAACTACAACAGGAACAACTTGTGGTTTGGATGATGGTATAATTGATGTTTTTGTTTCAGGGGGTACAGGATTATACGCTTATGATATTATTCCCGCAAATAATCAACCATACGCAAATAGTTACCAAAGTGCACCTGTAAGTGCTTTCACAGCTACAAATGTTCCTTGTGGTCCATACATTGTAAGAGTCACGGACCAAAACTCAAATCCTGCTTGTTATATAGATTATCCAGTAAATGTTGCTTGTTCTAGTAGTGTAAATTTTACTTTAGTTGGTACAAATAGTTATTTAGGTTCGAATGGAACTGCCACTGCATATATAACAAATGGAACTCCCCCGTTCACCTTGAATTGGAGCCCAAATGTTAATGGACAGACAGGACAAGTTGTCACAAATTTATCCGCAGGAACTTATAGTTTAACAATCATTGATGCAAGCGGTTGTACGGAAACTAGAAATGTTATCATACAAGGATATAATTTGGTTTCTTCATACGAAACTTTAACTATCTGTGATGATTCATTTGTTAATTCTAACTTAGTTATTCAAAAAGGGCCAAGACAAATGTTATTGGAAGGGTTCGCCGATTTGACTTCGGGTGATACTGGTTGTACACTGAATATGTCTGTTTTTGAAGCCATAGTCGAGGTAGATGGTGTGAGTGTAACACAAAGTTATTATACAGGTTATACTTTGAATGACTATCCAACAATCAATCAATGGGTAGATAAAATTAAAGAAATGTTATTAGATTTCCCTGGTATAGATGCGGTAAACGCAAACTTAGTTGGAAATACAATTAAAATTATCAACGATTGTAAAAACCCAATATCTTTGGGTGATAAAAATGTTACGGTTGATTTCAAAATAACTTATGACGTAAGTTGTGTGTATTGTTCTTAATTACCAAACGTCTTTACCTTTCATATAACCTAGTACACAACAATATGCGTCGGTCATATCAAAATT
>SXGQ01243986.1_pt1 | contig 18373 bp, 22 predicted proteins | sample 3178371 | NCBI WGS metagenome assembly SXGQ01 (sample SAMN11356859, study PRJNA531348) | freshwater metagenome | isolation source: freshwater sample F1-20 | place: China: Fuxian Lake, Yuxi | collected 2017-12-25 | reverse complement strand
CAGCCGCTGCCAGGGCATACAGACTACAGGGCAATAGACTTTCGGCTAAAGCCAATGATCGCCGTACTAAGGAGATACTTTCTCCAGCGAAATATAAAAAATTGAAGATGCAACAAGCACAGGACCAAGGTGTGGCGGAAGGCTCCTTAGAAGAAGTCAGTTTAGATTTGGCAAAACGGGCCAGAGACAAGGCTGAGTATTTTGTTGACATGGACTATGACGACATGCGGGATCGGCCCTACGGTTATAGTGAAAAGCAAAGAAGCAAATTTCAGAGATACATTGACCGTAAAGAACCAAGAGCCAAGGGAGACCGAGATTGGGATCCACCAAATAAAGGTGTAGCGGAAGGATTCAATTCTGACTTAGAGATGGAACTACACCAACTTACAAAATCCCCCGACATGTATGATGCTATTTACAATGCTTTGGGGAAAAACGATGCAGTAGGTTCGCATCTGCAAGACATGCTGTATGACATTGCTAGAGAAAATAGATTGCATCCAGATGATGATCAAGAACAAATTATTGATATTATAGCTGATAGATTAGAATCTGACTATGGTGATCCTGATATAAGTGAAGCCAAATATCAAGGTCGTGAAGTGCCATTGGGCAAACCTATGCGTGGTGATGTAAAGAAATCTAAAGTATATGTTCGTGGGCCCAAAGGTAATGTTGTCAAAGTAAATTTTGGTGACAAAAAAATGAAAATTAAGAAATCTAATCCAAAAAGACGCAAGAGTTTCAGAGCAAGACATAACTGTGCTAATCCTGGACCTCGTTGGAAAGCTCGTTACTGGAGCTGCCGAGCTTGGTAATATGAAAATAAATGAAATATTATCTGAACAAAAAGTAGGTGATATGCGTAAAAGGCATGAATATGCTAGCCGCGGCTTACATAAGTTTCAAGATATAAATGGTAGGGATAGATTCTACGAGTTATATAGAATTATGTTGGCCACTGCCGCCAGCAACGGTAAAGATCCTTTGCCCGATCATTTAGATGGCGAAAGTTGGGCAGGACGATATAATATTGCTGCTCCTTTAACTGATATTGAAGCAAAGATGCTGAAACAGGCCTATAAAAGAATAGGCAGCAAACACATAGATCTTCATCATGGAGATAATCGCAGCATGGAATTGCCTAGCACACATGTCATGAGCCCTGTGGCAAAGAGAAAGAAAAATCGTTACGGCGTATGAAAATTAACGAAATTCTAAATGAAGGTGGCACTGGTACTTTAACACAAGCAGTGGCAAGAACAATGCCTACAACTTGGAATTTACCAGGACTTAAAGGACAAGATCCCTATTATCAATACAGAATGGGTGTAGCAATGGCCAATGCTAGATCCGGGCATTCCATGGACACTGCTAGTGCTTTTGGTGAAAATATGACTATTGTGGCTTATACTGCTGCAGATGACGAAACTGTTAAGTCTGCTTTAAAACAAATGGGCCCTACATATGCCAAAGGCGCAAAAAGTATTGCTAGTAAAAAATCTGAAGAATCAAAAGATGTAGGTGTACAAAGTCCTGTGGCCGCTAACAAAAAAAATAGATACGGTGTATAATGGACGAACTACAAGAACTAAAAGTGTTAGCGGGTATTGGTAATAGACCACAGTGGCAAGAATACAAGATTGGTCAAACTGAAAATATCAGCTATACTGGCACTGAAAAAGCTAAATTACAACGCAAACACAAAATAAAACCAGGCACACCTGCCTGGTTTAAGTTATGGTTTAGTCTGCCAAAATTAACAGGAGAAAAACCTATTTAATAGGTTTGATACCTAAATAAGTATACCAGCTTGGGTGCCTTACCTGAATAGGTCTTTGCTTCCATTTATTAATTAATTGAAAATGATCTGGCTTATACGGAACTCGCAAAGGTCGCCAATCGTGCGTGCCCTTTTTAAAGTTACAGGACTTGCAAGCTGTTACACTGTTTTCCCAAATAGTTTTTCCACCACGACTGCGCGGAATTACATGATCCAATGTTAGATCTTGGTGATCAAATGTATCACCGCAGTACTGACACTGATAAAGATCACGCAAAAATAAATTACTGCGACTAAACTTAGCGGCCTTTTTAAACTTAAAATAATCTTTAGTAACTGCTACTGCAGGGACTCGCATAGTAAGATATTCACTGTGAATTTCCCAATCTTCATATTCTTCGAGGATATGGATTCTATCTAAAAAATAGAGTTTAACGGCGTGTTGCCAACTAATTACACTAAGGGGAAGAATACTGATAGGATTAAAATCACTGTTCAATAAGAGTACATCACTAATTTTAAAATCTCACTTTGGTAAAATGTAAACAATAAATATTTATTTTACAGCAAACACGAATTATAAGCAATGTCAAAAACACTCGAAACGGTACTAATTAAAAAACCAAATACCATTGAAAGTTTTACCGCACAACAAATTCATGAAATGGTACGGTGCAGTGATCCTACAACCGGGCCTGAGTATTTTTTGGAAAATTATTTTTATATTCAGCATCCTGTTAGGGGTAGAATGCAGTATGTTCCCTACGAGTATCAAAAAAGATTGATCAGCACTTATCATACTTATAGATTCAGTATAAGTTTAATGCCAAGACAAACTGGTAAAACTGCTACCGCTGCAGGATACTTGCTTTGGTATGCAATGTTTGTACCAGACAGTACTATATTAGTTGCAGCTCACAAATACACCGGTAGTCAGGAAATTATGCAGAGAATTAGATATGCCTATGAAAGTGTACCTGACTTTATACGTGCAGGTGTTGTAAGTTATAACAAAGGCAGCATAGACTTTGACAATGGTTCACGAATTGTCAGTGCCACTACCACAGAAAACACAGGTCGTGGTATGAGTATTTCTTTATTATATGCAGATGAGTTTGCTTTCGTAAGACCTACTATTGCATCAGAATTTTGGACTTCAATAAGCCCAACTTTGGCCACAGGAGGTAAGTGTATTATTACCAGCACTCCCAACAGTGACGAAGACCAGTTTGCACAAATATGGCGTCAAGCAAATAAAACACAGGATGAATATGGCAATGAAACTGAAACTGGAGTAAATGGATTTAAGGCATATCGTAGTCATTGGCAAGAACATCCAGACAGAGATGAAACATGGGCTAAAAGTATGCGTAGCCAGTTAGGTGAAGAAAGATTTCGCAGAGAAATGGAATGTGAATTTATTATTCATGATGAAACGCTGATTAACCCCATCTTTTTGACAGAAATGGCGGGCATTGATCCTGTACTCAAACAAGGCCAAGTTCGATGGTATAAAAAACCTAGTAAGAATCATATTTACTGTGTGGGATTAGACCCAAGTTTGGGTACGGGAGGCGATCCTTCTGCCATTCAAATTTTAGAATTACCTACCATGCTGCAGATCGGAGAGTGGCAGCATAACAAAACACCTGTGCAACAGCAAGTAAAAATTTTAGCAGAAATAGTAAAATATCTGTCAGACGAAATTGGTACAGAAAATGATGTTTACTACAGTGTCGAAAACAATACGCTAGGAGAGGCTGCACTAGTAGCCATTGACGAGTATGGTGAAGAAAATATAAAAGGCATATTTCTCAGTGAGCCCGGTAGGCCCGGAACAACAAGACGGTATAGAAAAGGGTTTAATACCACACATAAAACTAAACTCAGTGCTTGCAGCAAAATGAAAAATCTCATTGAAACAAGAAAACTGCATTTAGCCAGTAAACCGTTGATCAGCGAATTAAAAACATTTGTGGCATCGGGTAATAGTTTTGCAGCAAAAATTGGTGAAACTGATGACTTGGTGATGAGTATGCTATTGGCTGTAAGAATGGCCGGGGTGATTCGAGATTTTGATCCAAATATTGATGAAAAGTTAAAAGATGATAGCGAACTTGTCGTACCTATGCCATTTATAATGTTATCATGATTATTCAACCTATAGATTCAAAGTTTGATTTGTATGAAGTTATAGATTTTATAGATACAAATTTATTAAACAGAATAAATTTGCAAGATCTTTTATCACTGTCTTATATTAAAGAAACTTGGCAGGAACAGTATAATAGGAGAAGGTTAAAAGACAATGATCTTTTGTTACAAATATCAGATTACATTAAAAGCAAATTACCTCAAATTATAGATATTACCAAAATGCCTGTAGATGATTGTACTACAGGATTTTGGTTAGATGGCCCGGGCTTTATTATGCACAGACACATAGACAACAGTAATGTGTTTGCAACAATGCAAATATACTTAACTGATGATCCCGATCTACCCGGAACAAAATTTACAACTGAATGTAATCAAAATCGTTATACTTTTCAATATCAGAAAAACAAAGGGTACATTATGATTAATAACATTAATCAATATCATGAAGTAGCAGGTGCAGTACCTGATAGTTGTTACAGATTGACTAGCTATACTTGGTTTTTTCCAAAAATATAAATACTAATATGAATAACATTGAACAGAGAGCCGAAGCTACATTTGACGAAATTCGCAGCAGATTTGCGGACATCAGTGTAGGCGATGAAACAGCAAAAACTACATTAGACCCTACAAAAGCAAGATTTTTTAATTTTGATTATGTCAAAGATGGAAAAAACTTTGGTAATATTACTATTAGTATTGTTGACGGTGAAAGTTTCAAAATTTATTTTGACAAGGACATAGACCAAGGTATGTCCGAAGAAGAACAAAAATCTTGGTATCATTTTCTTCGTCGGCTTAGGTTCTTTGCCAAGCAACATAGATTTAAAAGATTTGATGTAAGAGATATTGCAAAAAGTGGACTTAATTTACGAGATCTGAAACATGCAAATAGAGACGCTGAAGTTGTAGACAGCAGCGAAGTTGATGTAAAACTCAATGAAACTAAAATGTACGGTACTAGTCGTAGCAGTTACCAAAAATTAGAAAATGTAAAAATAATAGCTAGGCATAATAAACCAATTGTGGATGAAACCAGACCCGGTGCAAGAAGTCGTAACATCGAATCGTTCTACATCGAGAATTCCTTAGGCGAAAGATTTAGACTACCTGAGGGCACCACACTTAATGGCGCAAGAGCATATGCAAGACATGTAAAAAACGGCGGCGCAACACAAGACGATTTTGGAAAACATATTGGAAAAATTGTCAATGAAATGAATACATTAAAACATTTTGCAAGAAACATGCGCGGTCGACAATTTGAAGATATAGAAACTCAGGTAATGGTAGAAGCTGCTATAGATCATTACGGCAAATTACAAAGAGATCTTTTTATGATGCGCGGCCAACGGGGCTATGAACAATACAAAGCACTTTGGACCCCAGAGATAATTAATGAAGATGACTTTGACATTGACTTACTTAAAGAGCGTTTCGTAAAAAAAGTATTTGACGACAGACTTATGGATGCACTGCCAATAGTACATCGTGCATATAAAACACGCAGCCAAAAAGTAGGTGAAGAATTTGAATCTTGGGCCAATAGTCTGCAAGAAAATGACAGCCCTTTTAGTAAAGTTTCAAATCCAGAACCTTATACAACACAACACCCAGATTATAATCAACCAAACACTATAGATGAAAGACTTGAAAAATTACTAGATCAATGGAGTTTTGATTATAGATTTGTTGATGGTATTTACTACTTTGACAGCAAAGAAGAATTGGAACGTGCAGAAAATGTAATCTTAAGTGTAGGTATGAAATTGCCGGAACTTAAGATAAAAGATCCAGAAAACGATACCTATGGATCTAGCACATTCGATAGAGATTTAAGTAGAATGAGTGCTGCTGTACACGAAAGTCAAAACGATTTTCAGCTTTTGAAAAAATTGGCAGGTTTAGCCAAATAATTTGACGATAGCAAAAAGCATAGTTACACTTAACCTGTGCTTAACAAAATTTTCACTTTTTGTCTTGACAGACTAAATACTTGTGTTATATACTTGCAAGGTGCAGGTTTATATCTAAGCACAAACATCATGGCATTTTTTTAAGGAGAACTATTATGGCCACATCATTAGCTGAAATTCGCGCTAAACTACAAGCGCAAGAGAACCGTCCAGGTTCGACCCAATCTGGTGGAGACAATGGCATTTACGCTCATTGGAACATCGCAGAAGGAACTACCGCTCGTGTTAGATTCCTTCCAGACGCAGACAGCAAAAACAGTTTTTTCTGGATTGAAAGACTGATGATCAAATTGCCTTTTGCAGGCATTAAAGGTCAACCCGACAGCAAGCCAACTTTTGTACAGGTTCCCTGTGTAGAAATGTGGGGTGAAGCTTGTCCGGTACTAGCTGAAGTGCGTACTTGGTTCAAAGACAAAAGTCTTGAAGAAATGGGTCGTAAGTATTGGAAGAAAAAATCTTACTTGTTTCAAGGCTTTATTCGTGACAATCCCTTGACCGATGACAAGACACCTGAAAATCCAATTCGTCGTTTTATTATTAGCCCACAGATTTTTAACTTAGTTAAAAACGCACTAATGGATCCTGAATTGGAAAATATGCCTACAGATTATGAAGCTGGGCTTGATTTTAACATCAAGAAAACCAGCAAAGGTGGATATGCTGACTACAGCACTAGCACTTGGGCTCGTAAAGAATCTGCACTTAATCAAGCCGAACTTGCGGCAATTGAAAAGTATGGCCTGTATAACTTGGCTGACTTTTTGCCCAAGAAACCCAATGACGCTGAACTTAAGATCATCAAAGAGATGTTCGAAGCATCTGTGGACGGTGAACCTTATGACATGGAGCGTTGGGGAGCTTACTACAAACCCGCTGGAATGATGAATTCAGCCTCTGTTCCTGGTTCTAACAACGAATCTGCTGTACAAAGTCGCCCTGCACTTTCTGTAGTTACTAAAGCTGTCGAGTCCAATGATGCTCCGTTTGAAGCAGATGAAGACGAAAATGAAGTGGTTGCAGCACCTGTTGCTAAACCACAAGCCACTGGCAGTAAAAATGCCATGGATATTCTGGCACAGATCAGAAACCGTCAAAAGCAATAATCAGTATTGCTAGCTTGTGTCATGTAGGGGAGACGGTCCCCTACTTTACAATATGAAATTCTTAAGCGTCTTAGAAAAAAAATATAACATAATCTTTAGCAAAGATATTTCTGATTATTATACTTTACCAATTGAAAATATTTTCAATGATTTAAAGAAAATTAAAAAAGATGTCTATGCAGATAATGAAAGAATAGTGTTATATGATACTTCTAACGGCATTAAGGAATACTATGATTTAATTAATACTCAATTACAAGAATTAGATATCCCAGATTTTTTTGTATTAGTTATTACTAATAACAAGTATGCAAAATTGATAACTTGCAATTCTGAATCCGGCTTATATGACTTACCTATAACAACAATAGCTAATAATCAATTGGGTATTGATTTTAGTAAAATGTGTGTCAACCCGTGGATTAATATTACAATAAGAAACAATGGTAAATTAAGTGTTTGTTGCGAGTACAAGGACAAATCACCTAGTCATATTTTATCTAGTAGTATTGAAGAATTTTATAGTTCAGACGAAGTTAATTCTATTAGACAGCAATTTCTAAATAAAAAATTTCCCAGCGGATGTGCAAACTGTGAAAAAATAGAAAAAGTTGGTGGCAAAAGCAAACGATTACGAGATATGTATGTGTATCGAGATGATAAATTTAAACTAGATTGGCAAGCACCAAAAATTAATTATTTGGTATCATTGGACATTAAATTAGGTAATTTATGTAATTTAGCATGTCGTATTTGCAATAAAAATAACAGCTCACTGTGGGCAAAAGAAGAAAACGAAACAATTAAGATACATACTCCAAATTGGTTTAAAAATCTTACTAGTTCAAATATTTCATCGTTAAAATACTTACAGTTAACCGGCGGCGAACCTCTACTAGATAAAACTCATTTAACACTATTATCCTATCTAATTGATAAAAATGTTGCTAAAAATGTCAGCTTACATTACAATAGTAATGGCACAATTTTTCCCGATCATTTACTAGAGATATGGAAACAATTTAAATCTGTTGAAATATCATTGAGTATAGATAATTTATATGAAAAATTTGACTATGAAAGATATGGATTAATTAAATGGGAAACAGTAGCTGATGTAATTGAAAAATTTCATAAAACAGACAATATTCTCTTAAATGTTTATTGTACAGTAACTATCTTCAATATTGTAGATCTTGAAAATATATATCAATACTTTGCAAGAAAAAATACGCCGGTTGTTTTTAATATTTTGGAAAACCCTAGAATTTATAACATACAACATTTACCCAAATCAGCAAAAACATATATAGCTAACAAATTATTTCAAACCACCGATATAAGTTTTAAAAATTTAATCGAACCAATAGTGAATACAATGAACAGCACACAGTTAGACTTTTTAGATGAAAATTTTATTGCAGTTACTAAAAAACTAGATAAGAAAAGAAATCAATCGTTTAGTTTAACATATCCTGAATTAGCCAAATTAATCAATTATAGTTGATTTTTACAGCTTAAAATTTTATAATAAACAAAGGAACTTAATTATGGCAAAACCATTTGATGTCAGCAAATTTCGTAAAACAATTACTAAAAGTATTGATGGAATCAGTTTAGGGTTCCGTGATCCAGACACCTGGATCAGCACAGGCAATTATGCCTTAAATTATTTAATCAGTGGCGCATTTGATCGGGGTGTACCACTGGGTAAAGTCACTGTATTCGCAGGCGAGTCTGGTGCAGGTAAAAGTTTTATCTGTTCGGGTAACTTGGTTCGTCACGCACAACAGCAAGGCATTTATGTTGTACTAATCGACAGTGAAAATGCACTAGATGAAGCATGGCTACACGCACTGGGCGTAGACACCAGTGAAAGCAAACTACTTAAAGTTAACATGGCTATGATTGATGATGTAGCTAAAATGATCAATGAGTTTGTAAAAGAATATAAAACACTGTCTACAGATGACAGGCCTAAGGTTTTGTTTGTACTTGACAGCTTGGGCATGTTGTTAACACCAACCGATGTCAATCAATTTGAGGCAGGTGATCTTAAAGGTGACATGGGTCGTAAACCTAAGGCATTGACGGCTTTAGTTCGTAATTGTGTGAATATGTTCGGTGATTTAAATATAGGATTAATTTGTACTAATCACACTTATGCTAGCCAAGATATGTTTGATCCGGATGACAAAATCTCCGGTGGTCAAGGTTTTATCTATGCATCTAGCATTGTGGTTGCTATGAAGAAATTAAAACTTAAAGAAGATGAAGATGGTAATAAAATTTCAGAAGTCAAAGGCATTCGTGCAGCCTGTAAAATAATGAAAACCAGATATGCAAAACCTTTTGAAAGTGTACAAGTCAAAATTCCCTATGAAACCGGCATGAATCCTTACAGTGGACTAGTTGACATGTTTGAAAATAAAGGACTACTAGTTAAAGATGGTAACAGACTAAAATATCAACTAGCAGATGGCACCGAACTTAAATTATTTCGTAAGGAATGGGAACGAAATGAAGCAGAAAGTTTAGACAAACTTATGCAAGATTATACTAAACATCCACATAAAAAAACTGTCTCTGAAGATTCTATTTTGGAAAATGAAGAATAATATAAAAATTGTATCTGTTGAGCCTATTGAACCATATTTTTCTTTAAGTTGGCGACTAAGTCTAAGATGCAACTACGATTGCATGTATTGCAGTAATGATTGGCATGACACTTCTTCTAAACACAAGTCCTTAGAAGAATTAAAATATATATGGACAACTGTTTTTGAAAAAACAAAACATAAAAACTTAAAATATAAAATAAATTTTACAGGTGGTGAACCAACAAATAACAAACATTTTATAAGTTTTTTAAAATGGTTGCGACAAAACTTTAACGAGCATATATATCAAATTCTCTTGACTTCAAACGGCAGTGCTACATATAATTATTATTTGAAACTTTTTCAATTTGTTGATAACATATCTTTAAGTACACATTCGGAATTTTTTAACGAAAAAAAATTTTTTGATATGATTTGTAGACTACAAAAGACTATTCCAAAAACAAAATTTTTGTTTATAAATATAATGAATGAATTTTGGAATACAGATAGAATTTCACTATATAAAAAAATATTGGAAACTAATAACATACAATATGTTGTAAATGAAATAAATTACACACACAAAATAAGATTAGATCCTGTAAATAAAGGAAAATTAAATCTTGACATCAATCATTGATCAAGCTTATAATTGCAAAGTTACTTGTGATAATAATGAACAATTTTTTATAAATGCTAACAGATTGCATAATCTAAATTTAGACCATTGGGCTGGATGGCATTGCGAAGCGGGTATGAATAGATTATGGATAGAACATGACGGTTCTATTTATGGTAGCGAATGTAAAAATGATTATCTAGGAAATATTTTTGATGAATGGAAAATTCTTACCAGTCCCACAATTTGCCAAAAAACAAGATGTACTGGCTGTACAGATGATTTAATTTTAAAAAAACAATTAAGGACAAACTTGTGACCATTGAAATTGATGTATTAAGTGAAATGTATAGTATTTTAAAACAATATATACCACAAAAGGATCGACAGGAAGCCAGCGATACTGTAACAAGTGTACTAGTTGATTATCTGAACGATAATGAGTTAAAAATATTTGGCGGAACCGATCAATACACAAAGCGTAGTTTAGAAGAATATGCAGGCGGCTACGACGACGATGAAGACCTAGACTACGAAGAATAATGTGGTATAATCGGATAGTTCAAGACTTGGGTCACATACCCGATTTCATTGATTACTACGAAAATGAATTAGTGGAAGCCAAACATGACTGTGGTATTAGAGGTCATCTCGAACGCAACATTGCAGCTCTACCTGGTATTACTGAACATAGATTTAATCAACTACAAGAAATTGAAGCAGTATTAAACTATCTTGGTATTCAACTGCGTAAAATTCGCCGCCGTCATTTTCAAAATTATTTAGAAAAATATAACAGAGCATTGACCAGTCGAGATGCCGAAAAGTATGTAGATGGTGAAGATGAAGTCATTGACTTTGAGACAATCATAAATGAAGTAGCATTAATTCGCAATAAATGGTTAGGCCTTATGAAAGGCCTTGAAAGCAAAAACTTTATGCTGGGGCATGTTAGTAGACTCAGAACAGCAGGTATGGAAGATATTTCATTATAAGTACAGATATGAAAATTGTACTTGTAACCGGTGGATTTGATCCTGTGCATTCAGGACATATTGCTTATTTTAAAGCTGCCAGAGCTTTGGGCGATATGTTAATTGTTGGGCTTAACAGTGATGAATGGTTAGAACGCAAAAAAGGCCGTGCATTTATGCCTTGGAATGAACGGCTTTGTGTAATTAACAATTTATCAATGGTAGACGAAGTTTATACTTTTGATGACACAGATGGTTCTGCCAAACAGTTCATTAAACAAGTTCGTGCCCATTACCCCGATAGCAAATTAGTATTTGCTAACGGCGGTGATAGAACCAAAGACAACATTCCTGAAATGGATGTAGAAGACTCAAACATAGAATTTATGTTTGGGGTAGGCGGCGAAGATAAGAAAAACAGTAGTAGTTGGATTCTCGAAGAATGGCGGGCCCCCAAAACTGAACGAACTTGGGGTTACTATCGTGTTCTGCATGAAGTAGGAGTAGGTGTCAAATTAAAAGAACTTACTGTTCAGCCCAAAACCTGCTTAAGTATGCAACGACATGAAAACCGTGCAGAATTCTGGTTTGTAGCTGAGGGCACTGCCACAGTTTATACACTAGACAGTGGTAGCGATCATGATTTATTACACGAACTAGAATATCAACAACATTGTTTTATTCAAAAATCACAGTGGCATATGCTGTGCAATGAAACAGCCCGACCTTTGAAGTTGATTGAAATACAGTACGGTGAAAACTGTGTTGAAGAAGATATTGAAAGAAAATAACTTATTCGTGTAAATGGAACCTATAATGTTTCAGCATAAGTTTGGCTCTCATTGTTGCACTTTCCTGTAAAGCTTCGTATATAAGAATAAAAAATTTTTTAAGTGATTGCATTGTAAGTCCTTTAGATGAGTCGTCTATTAAATTTGTGTATTAAAAGTTCTAGCTCTGCAGGACTTTTAGGATTATATTTTTTTATAAAATTATCTAGTTCTGCTTGGTAAGCATTTTTACTGTCAAAGAACTGTTTAATCTTTTGAATTAAAGTGTTCATGTATTTCCTATCATGGTTTCTACTAGTATTTATATCAGTGTTTCTACTGATATATTATAAGTTTACATGGTTTTTTCTTTTCAAATAAATATCGTATAACCGAGCCATATATGAGATTTACTGAATTTATTACAGAACAAGAACAGTTAACTAACAGTGTAGATCAGCTTGTAGCAGACATCAAAAAAGGTGAAATTGCTCCTAGCGTTATTCAAGCAATTTCAAATTATATATTGAAAAAAATTGCTCAGAAACAAGAGCTCGAAGCACAACCTCCTACCACCAAATCGGCCCAACCAGCACAGCCAATCCAACCAGCACAACCAGCACAGCCTACACAACCAACTGCTACTACTGCAATGCCTACACAAGCAACGACTGTGCCAACTCAGCAGCAGCCAGCAGTTGCTTCCGCTGTGCAAGAAGCCGCCATGCAACTACCTGCAGGAGTTACATTAAAACCCGATGAACTGCGTAAATTTTTATTAAAAGGTGGATTTAAAAGTGAAGAAGTAAATCACATTGTGACATTTGCTTATAGACAAACCATAGAATTAACTTGCCAAAAAATAGCTGATATGAAACTGTATAAAAAAGGAGCAGCAGATATTTTAACCAGCATTTTTTTAAAAGTACCTGGTACCTTAAGTCAGCGTAATCACATAGCACAAATATTAACAACCACAGGTGTGTTAGATCTTAATAAATTTATGAAGCCACATCGTGGTAGTTTTGATGATTTGATCATGGGCGAGTATAAATCTAATCCCATTGTTTTGAATTTGAAAGCAGATTTGAAAAACCGCAGTGATCTACCTACACAGGTCAGTGCTGCTAATAAAGGCGCAGGTGAAGATCTAATTAGCATACTAGGTAATCCAGTTAATAAACTTAGCCCCGGAGATTTAAATATTAATGGCAGAGAGTTTGAAATAAAAGCCATGGGTGCAAGACTCAAGGGATTTGGAGGTAGTGCAGTCTACGGAGATGCTACAAGAATTTATCCAGAATGGGCTACATTAGTAGGACAAGCATTGGGCCCAGAAGGTCAAAGTGTACTGGCTGGTAATGGTACCAGTTTGAAAAAATATTTTCATTTTAGTTTGGCTAACCTAGAAGCATTGAACGATGCAGTAGATGCCAGTAAAAATCCGCAATGCGGAGAATTATTGCGTAATGCATTTACAACACTGTTAGAAACTTTGTATCCTTTAAGTGACACCAAAATGCGAGAAACTATTTTGCGTAGTTTTGATAAAAAATCCGGTAAATTTAAGTTTGAAGAACTGCGTAAAAATTGGTTCTTGTTTAGTTATGATTATTATAAAACTGCCACGGCTGACAAGAAAACCGGTGAAAGCATGTATGCAATTATTTTCTTTAATCAAGGTACCGAAGAATATCAAATTGTAACCGATAAAAAACAGATTGAATCGAATTGGGACGAATATCAATTGGGCACAGATTTGTTTAATTGGACAAACCCAACCGGGCAAGCACCAAAAATCACATTGGGCAAAGAAACCAGAGAAAGACGCAAACGCTCTAAGACTGTTTGACATTAAATAGCTAAGACGGTATAAAACTACAAGGGCAGTGGGAAGTTGATTTTTACAAGTGGGCAAAAGAACAGGGGTTAGACCCAAAACGACCCAACGAAGCATTTAAATACACATGGAATGGTGAGAGATGGTACTATCCAGATTTTTATATAGAATCACTGAATACTTATGTTGAGGTTAAAGGATACGAAACAGACAGAGATCGAGCAAAATGGGCAGCTTTTCCTAAAAGGTTGCGAGTTATTAAAAAAGAAGATATAATAGCAATTAGGAAACAACGATTTCTGGGACTGTAGTTAAAAGGTATAACAGTGAACTCATAATTCACCAGTTACTGGTTCGACCCCAGTCGGTCCCACCAAGTTAAGCCCGAGTGGTGGAATGGTAGACACAGCAGACTTAAAATCTGCCGCCGTAAAAGGCGTGCCGGTTCGACTCCGGCCTCGGGCACCATTTGCATAAATAAATTTATGCTGCTAGAAATTTACATTAATGATCGACTTTGGAAATCTGAACCCTTAGAAAGTCATAACTACCAGCCTGTAAAATATTGGTTAGAAATTTACGAGCAAAAGGCCGCCGGACAACTTGATAGTTTCGGCATAGATCAAGGTATGAAAGTTGAATTTGTGCCTAAGTACGATACTTGACTATCGCGAATTATGCAGTTATAATACTTTACATAGTATCTAAGTATCCCAATGGCCAAAGAAAATACAAAAAATTATATTGAAGCCGATTTTTGGCGTTCGTTATTTGCCAGCACTGAAAGACCTTATTATGATGTGGCGGGCAAGGTTTACTATAATAAGTTAGAAGCAATTATTGAAACTGATAAAATAAGTAAACAAACCGGTATAGGTCCTTGGTTTATTTTAAGATTTAACTGTTTTAATAGTTTATCCACAGTTAACTTCAGTGTCGAGCCTGACAATAGTTATCAACAATTGTGTGTTCAGAGAGCACAACAACTCAGAGACAAATATAAATACATAAGATTATGGTATAGCGGCGGCGCCGATAGTCACACAGTTCTAAAAAGCTTTTATACAGCTAAACTTCCAATAGATGAAATTGTTACAGTAAAGCAAGATGATATAGGGGAATATCAGAACTACGAAGCAAACTTGGTTGTCAGACCTAATTTAGAAAAGATTAAAAATTGGTTTCCTGCTGCTAAAATCAGAGAATTAGATTATAGTATTGATCTTAGTAATAACAATTTTGATTCTGACAAGTTTCAAAGTAAATTATTAAGACTTACTCCAGGATGGCATTTATTTAGAAATGTTAGTAGTGCATTTGATCTCGATCAAAATTTGTTGGAACAATACAACAGTAGTCACTGTGAATTGGTAGGAGAACCTAAGCCTAGCATTATAAAAAAAGACGGCAAATGGTATACTTACATACTTGATAATACTATAGAAGGTGTGTTACCACTACCAGGTTTGGAATTATTTCATTTAAGTAGGGATTTCCCCCAGATCTACATAAAACAATGTCATATGCTAAAAAATCACTTCGAAAAACTTTTGATTGGTAAAAAAGATTCGGACAGTAAGATTTTAGATAAAGATTTTGAACAAAAAAATATATTTTTACAGCGTTTCAATGAATGGGACCAACAAAATATTTCGCAGCGGCATAATAAAATAGGAAAAAGTTTTGCAAAAAATAGAGATAATCCTGGTATGATCATGGCTGATTTATACCTAAAACATAATGCCGAATTTAGTAATGATTACACAAAATTTACTCAAGCAATGCAAGTTAATATATACGACAAATATATTAATTATTTTGATGCGGGAGATAAATGGAAAAGCCCCATGGGTATGTTTAGCTTGTTTTGGTGTTTAGATGAACACAAAAGTTTGACCACAGACCAACTGTGGCCATTAGGTTTCGGAAATTATTAACTTTAAAGGAGAAAAAATGAACCGATATTTTATAGGTATAGTATTAACTTTTATGTCTTTGTTCGGTGCAATTGCACATAGTAAAACTTGGCCTGAAAAAGAAATCACAATGATTGTTCCATTTCCCCCCGGCGGAGTAGTTGACAGAATTGCAAGATCTTTTGCCGAAGATTTGCCTAAATTAGTAAACAAGCCGGTTATTGTAAAAAATGTGCCTGGAGCAAATAGTATAGCAGCTATAAACGAACTTTTAAATAATGACCCTAATCATACATTTATAGTAAGTTTAGGTAGTCTTGTTTATACAAGTATAGCTACGAACAGTAATTTGTATCTTGAATTGTTACCTAATATGATTGTTGGTTCTAGTAGGACTGCGTTGTTTAAAAATAAAACTGCAAACACAACAGAATTTTTGCAAGGTGTAAGAAGCAATGTGCCAGTGTTAATTACTAGTGGAGACACTGTAGACAATGGTCAAATGTGGTTGTTAAGTATGGAAAATACAAATATGCAAATGGTTCCATTTAAGGGTGCGCCTGACATGATTAGAAGTGTTATGCAAAATGAACCCAAATGGGGAAGTTGCAGTATTTTTTGTATCTGGAATTTTGTAAAAAATGAACAGATCGATGTTGCATTTGTCGGCGGAGATAAACGCAGTCAGTTTTTACCTAATGTCCCTACTGCCAAAGAACTGGGATTAAAAGCACAGCCTTACAATTTTGATTCGATTTATCTTATAGCTAGCAATAGACGAATTCAACCTGAAGTTGCAGAACAAATGAATGCCGCCCTTAGAAAAGTCGGAACAACCAATGCCAATATTCAAAACTTTGGTAAGGTTGGATTGGATCTTGATTTGACAAATATAGTTGAAAGTGCTAAAATTTGGCGTGACCAAGAACAAATGGCACAATTTTATTTTAGAAAACAATTGACAACAAAGACTAAATAAAGTACAATAGGCACTGTTATGAAAAATACAAGATCATTATCGTCAATACATTGCACAGCCAAACAGGCAGGCTTTATGCCCACCTATTGGTCTGCGATTATTGTACTAAGTAATGATCGTACACCAGAGGTGGCAGGGGTCCAGGAGGATCTTGTAGCGTAAAAACAACACTACAAAAAACTCTAGTACCCCAGGATTAAAAACCCTGGGGTTTTTGTTTATGTAAGGAATAAATGACTGAATTCAAATGGACAAAACAACGACAGCAAGAGTGGATAAAGCAACATAGTCTAACTCCTGAACAGGCCAAACAAAGGCTTGCACAGAAGTTAGAGCGTATTGCAAAATTAGCTCAAGCACAAAAGAAAGTTAATGAACGGCTTGGCCTATATTAACTTTCGAGCGTGATCAGGTAACGCGAACCGGCACACTGCGCTATATAAACAGTGACAAATGGGCGGACTGTAGGATGGAGTCTCTTTTGTGAGACAAAAAATTACAGGCTAGGGTAAAGCTCTAGCATATCCTCTTATAAGAGGATATTCTAAAACACAGAGGATGAAAAGATATTATTTAACACTGACTTATTTGTATATTCATTTTGGTTATACCAACACCTGTGTGTTTCAGAATAAAGTTGACAACTAAATACTATGCATATATAATTGCAACATCTAATTTATTCCCCAGTAGCACAGTTGGTAGATGCGTCGGACTGTTAATCCGAATGTCCGTGGTTCGAGCCCACGCTGGGGAGCCAAAAACAACTAAAAGGTATAAAATAAAAATGATTGATATAAATGAATATGCCAAAAAGCCCAGAGATGAAAGACTAGCACACATTAAACAAGATGAGCCCTGCATTGAGCGCAAACGTCAAACAGGTCGTCAGTTAGAAGTATATCGTCAAGGTGTTATGGCTCATGTATTTGACACAACTCTACCTGAAGGTTGGAGCCCTCATGTCAGAGTTATTTGTGAAAATGAAGAGTGTATTAACCCTAATCATATGTATTGGGGTTGTTGTGAATGGGATGAGGTTCCTGTAGAGAAAAAATAAAATTTGCCTCGGTGATGGAATTGGTATACATGCCGGTCTTAGAAGCCGTATTTTGTGGGTTCGAGTCCCACCTGAGGCACCAAAGTTAGTTGCGGGGTTAGTTTAATGGCAGAACGAGAGCCTTCCAAGCTCACGGCAGGAGTTCGATTCTCCTACCCCGCTCCAAGGAGGTTAATAACATGCCAATGTATGAAACAACTGTAAGAACATCGCAAGGTGAGGAAAAGAAGCGTATCTATGCGGCTACACCGCAGGAAGCTAAAAAACTTTTTGAACAACTGTATGGCGGTCCCAGAGCTGTTCCTTACATCCCGCATGTCGTACCAAGTTAAATATATATCGCGGAGTAGAGGAGTCTAGCCGTCCTCGGAAGTCTCATAAGCTTCAGATCGCAGGTGCGAATCCTGCCTCCGCAACCAATTCAGGATCCTTGGCTCAGTTGGTAGCACAGTTATTTAAGAGAATATAAGGGTAGTTGAGCAGAGAGGTTATGCACCTCCCTTACAAGGAGGACGATGTTGGTTCGAGTCCAACACTACCCACCAAAAAATTCGGAGTTTAGCGCAGTCTGGCTAGCGCATCTGCTT
>SXGQ01702360.1_pt1 | contig 18374 bp, 17 predicted proteins | sample 3178371 | NCBI WGS metagenome assembly SXGQ01 (sample SAMN11356859, study PRJNA531348) | freshwater metagenome | isolation source: freshwater sample F1-20 | place: China: Fuxian Lake, Yuxi | collected 2017-12-25 | reverse complement strand
CCGTCACCGAGGGCTTCAACTCCAAGATCCAGATGATCAAGTCCTGCGCCCGCGGCTTCCGCTCCTTCGAAAACTACCGCGTCGCTATATTGTTCCACTGCGGGAAGCTCCAACTTCACCCATAAGAATCTACGAAGAACCACGTGTATTTCCTCGCGCCCGCGTCTTGGACCGGGACTTTTCCGTGGATCCGCTGGCCCGCTACAGTCGCCCCTCCACCGGGTCACGCGGGCGTGGAGCCCATGTTCGGGCTTTTCACCAATCTGCCATTCGTCTGGGTGCTGGTTTCATTGCCGTTGGTGTCGCGCGGACGGCGCGACGCGAACCAAAGCACGGTCAAGACGATGTTAAAAGCGGTGCTTGGTTTCTTCGCAGCCGCGCTGGCGGTGCTGGCCTGCTTCTATGGCGCAACCGCCCGATATCAAATCGAGATGACGTCCTCGCTCGTGCTGGGAGCGGCGATCACGTGCATGTTGATCGAGCGCCAGGGCAGCTTGGGGGGTGTCCGAAGGCCTTGGCTGGTGCCGCTATTTTTGGGCCTCTCCATCGCCTCGGCGGCGTTGAATTTGCTCGGGGCAAGCGGACTCCGTGCATTGCATCTTCATCACGAGGCAGGCGCCTGGATCGCGGCTGGAAACGCGAAGGAAGCGATAAACCAACTGCGCAAGGCGATGCAGTACGACCGCGGCCGACCGGAAATCCACGATCAGCTGGCACTCCTCCTTTCACGAGAGCCTGGCGGCGAAACGGAGGCGGCGGAACACTTTCGTCGGGCTCTCGAGCTGGACCCCGCGCGACCGGGAACGCTGAACAATCTCGGCCTGCTTTTTGCCGCTCAACCCGAACGCCAGCTGGAGGCCATCGAGTTGTTCGAGCGAGCCCTTCGCCTGCTGCCAGCGCACCCGATCATCCATTTGAATCTCGGTCTCCGCCTGGCGGAGATTCCGTCGCGCCAAGCCGAAGCGGTCCGGCATTTTTCCGAGGCGCTCAGGCTGGATCCCAGCCTTCAACCGGCGCGGGAAGCCCTCCGGGGCCTGACAGGGAGGAACCCTTGAACTTGCGTGCACCCGCCAGATTCGCGGTGTGTATTCTGACGGCGGCCTCGACCCTCGCGGCGGGCGAACCGCCGCCGCAGTTGGCGCCGTGGCGGGAGCGGATGCAGCCGATCACGCCGCAAGGCTACATCGCCCGCCACGCCGCGCGGCCGCCGGCCATCGACGGCCGCTTGGATGACGCGGCGTGGGCGGCAGCGGAATGGACGGCCGACTTCATCGACATCGAGGGCGACCGACGACCGCGCCCCCGTTTCCGCACACGGGCGAAGATCCTGTGGGACGACACCCATCTCTCCATCGGCGCCGAACTTGAGGAGCCGCACGTCTGGGCAAAACTCACTGCGCACGACTCGGTAATCTTCCACGATCCGGACTTCGAGGTGTTTCTCGATCCCGACGGCGACACGCACGAGTACTTCGAGTTCGAACTCAACGCGCTCAACACCGGCTGGGACCTGTTCCTGCCGAAGCCCTACCTCGACGGCGGCAAGGCCCGCAACGAGTGGGACATACCCGGACTACGGACCGCGGTCCAAGTGGACGGGACCCTCAACGACCCGCGAGACACCGACCGCGGCTGGACGCTGGAGATCGCGTTCCCGTGGGCGGCTTTCCGGACAGATCGCGGCGTCGTCCGACCGCCGGCGGACGGCGACGTCTGGCGGATGAACTTCTCGCGCGTCGAATGGCAGGTGACCGTGAAGGACCGCAAGTACGAGAAGCTACCCGCGACGCCCGAGGACAACTGGGTTTGGTCCCCGCAGGGCGTGATCGACATGCACCGTCCCGAGATGTGGGGGCTGGTGCGCTTCTCACGGCGGGGCCCGGGGACGGAGGAACCGCCGCCGGCCCTCACCGGCAAGGCGGCCCGCGACCTGGCGCTTGATGTCTACCACGCGCAACGCGACTTCCGCCAGCGCCAGCGCCGCTGGGCCTCCTCGCTGGAGGAACTTGGTTGGAAGGCCCCGGCCGGCATCGCCGACCCTTTGTTCGCGACGGAAGACGGCGGATTCGTCTTCACCTCGAGCTTCCTCGAGAACGGCCGGCCCCGGGCCTGGAAAATACGCGCGGAGCGCCGCCTCACGCTGGACTGAAGATGCGGGGCATGGATGCAAGCGACAGCGGCGCCCTGTGAACACCCCGGGGCCTTTCGAGGGCCCGACACTTGCACCGATTGCAATAACGTTTACGGGTCCGTAACGATCGTCCCGAACATCCTCCGCCCCAGAGATGCCGACCCGAACCTTTCCCCGCACCACCTCCGTGTCGTCGTGCAACCTGTGCGAATCGCGGGACGCCGAGGTGGTGAGCGAGATCGACCGGGAAGGCCGGCCGCTGCGGAGCGTGATCTGCCGGGCCTGCGGCCTGGTGCGAACCGATCCGATGCCCTCGGAGGGCAGGATCGAGGAGTATTACGCCCGTGAATACCGGCGCAGCTACAAGGGATCGGCACGACCGACCGCGCGGCGCGTGCTGCGAGCGATGGACGTGGCCCGGGACCGGCACGAGCGGCTCAAGCCCCGCCTCCAAGGCCGCAGCAGCGTGCTCGACGTGGGGGCGAGCAGCGGCGAGTTCCTCCAGGTGCTGCGCGCCTCGGGCATCAGCGCCTCCGGCATCGAGCCAAACGAGGCCTACTCCAGCTGGGCGCGCGACCATCTCGGCCTCGATGTCGCCAGCACCGACTGGAGCCGCGCGGAGTTCCCCGCGGGGCGTTTCGACGCGATCACCCTTTTCCACGTGCTGGAGCACCTGGCCGACCCCGTCGGGGCCCTGCGCCGGCTGGCGGAGTGGCTGACCCCGGAAGGCGTGCTGGTGGTGGAGGTCCCCAACATCGAGGGCACCTGCGGATCACCGCGGGGCCGCTTCCATTTCGCCCACCTGCATCATTTCAACCTCATCACGCTCGGCGCCGTCGGGGAGCGGGCCGGTTTTTCCGTCGCCTGGAGCCACACTTCAGCCGACGGGGGCAACATCACGGTGGTCCTCTCCCGACGGGCGGCGCCCGCGGGTTTGATCACGGTCACAGCCGGGAACCACGAGCGGGTGGCCCGTCTTTTGCACGGCCACACCGCGACGCGCCACTACCTCTCGCCCCGCACCTGGTTGCGGCCCCTCGCCAGGGCCGCGCGGCACCTGCGGGAAACCGCCGTCTGCCTGCGCTACCGTACCGCCGAGGACGTCGCCCGCACCCTTGCCGCGCCGGGCCTCGGCCTGCCCCTCGCCCGAGAAGGCCGTCCGGGGCTGCCCGCGGGATGACATGCCCGCGGCGGAGGGCTTGACGTGAAGGCCCCGCGGCGGATTTCTCCGCTTCCAACCGGTCAAACTCCGCCCTCCCGGTTTTCCCTCCCCCGCCCCAACCTTCCCATCCCCATGAAATCCGTGCTCACCCTCGCGCTCCTGCTCTCCGCCACCGCCGCCCTTCACGCCGGAAACTGGGCCAACTGGCGCGGCCCGCTCCACAATGGCTCCAGCCCCGAGACCGGCCTGCCGACAACCTTCTCGAAGACGGAGGGCGTGAAGTGGGTCACCGCGCTGCCCGGCTCCTCCGCCGCGACGCCCGTGATCTGGGGCGACCACGTGTTTGTCACGGCCGCGGATGCCGCCACCGGAAAACAGTGCGCCATCGCGCTCGACCGCCGCACCGGGAAACAGCTGTGGCGCGCCGAGGTCGGCGAGTTCGGCACCGACGGCCAGTACAGCAACACCTGCTCCCCCTCGCCGGTCACCGACGGCAAGGTGGTCATATTCTTCTTTGGCACCGGCGACCTCGCCGGCTTCGAGCTGGGCGGCAAGAAACTCTGGAGCCGAAACCTAGGACCATTCGCCTTCCAGTGGACCTTCTCGGCCACGCCGCTCCTGCACCAGGGCCAGCTCATCGCCCAGATTCTCCAGCGCGACGTCGCCGTGCGCGGCCGCGGCAAACCCACGGGCAACGAATCCTACCTGCTCGCGATCGATCCGCTCACCGGCAAGGACCTGTGGCGCAGTGTGCGTCCCTCCGAGGCGGTCGCGGAGTCGCTCGAGGCCTACAGCACACCGCTGCCCTTCACTCACAACGGCCGCGAAGAACTCGTGGTCATCGGCGGCGACTGCATCACCGGCCACGATCCCCGCGACGGCCGCGAACTCTGGCGCTGGGGGACCTGGAATCCCACCAAGATCGGCCACTGGCGGCTGGTGCCCTCCGTCACCGCCGGAAACGGCGTACTTCTCGCCTGCGGGCCGAAGAACGCGCCCGTCTATGCGGTGAAGGCCGGGGCCTCCGGCAAGGTGGCCACCAAGGACCTCGCCTGGCAGAGCCATATCCAGCCCACGGAGGACGCCGCGGAGGCGGCCCCCAACGTCAACGAGAAGGACCTGACGAGTGATGTGCCGACTCCCCTGTTTCATGACGGGCGCTTCTATATCCTCAACGGCACCAAGCGCCGCCTGTTCAGCGTGAATCCCGCCGACGGCAAGGTGATCTGGAGCGGCGATCTCGGCGGAAAATCAGTCTTCCAGGCCTCCCCGACCGCGGCCGACGGCAAGCTCTACATCATGAACTTCGACGCCGACGTGTCGGTCGTGCAGACCGGCGGCGCGGAGTTCAAGGTGCTCCACAAGGCGAACTTCCGCGACGACGGCGACGACACCCGCCATCGCTCCAGCATCTCGATTTCGCAGGGCAATCTCTTCATCCGCACTGGAACCAAGCTCTGGTGCGTGGGTAAGTGACCCGGCGCGGCTTCGCCGCACCGGTGAAAGGCCGGGTCCGGCCGCCAGCCCGCGGGGCCGGGCGTGAACCAGAAAGCGGCGTGGCCAATGGTCCGCCGGCGGGGTCGATCGCGAGCAAAGAGACTGGCCTCGGCGCGACAGGGGGCGAAACCTGCCTCAACCGTATGAAAAAGCGTCTTCTCCTCGCGGCCATGCTCACGGCCCTTTCCGTCCCGCCATTCCCGCTGCTCGCCGCTGAAAACCCTCTCCGCGGGGCCGTCGCCGCCAACGTGGAACGGGAGTTTCCCTCGTTGTTGGCACTCTACACCGATTTGCACCGCAACCCGGAGCTTTCGCTCATGGAAGAGAGGACGGCGGGAGTCATCGCCAAGGAGCTTCGCGCCGCCGGCGTGGAGGTCACCGAGGGCTTTGGTGGCGGGTTCGGGGTCGTCGGCGTGCTGCGCAACGGCCCGGGCCCCACGGTTCTCCTGCGCGCCGACCTCGACGGGTTGCCCGTGCTGGAGGAGACCGGTCTTCCCTACGCGAGCACGCGCCGGACGAAGAATCTCGCCGGACAGGAAGTGCCGGTGATGCACGCGTGCGGCCACGACGTGCACATGACGTGCCTCGTGGGCGCGGCCCGCAACCTGGTCGCGCTGAAGGACCGCTGGTCGGGCACCGTCGTCTTCGTGGGCCAGCCGGCGGAGGAGACCGGCGTGGGCGCCCGCGTGATGCTGGCGGCCGGGCTGTACCGGCGCTTCCCCAAGCCCGACTTCGCGATCGCGCTGCACGACAGCGCCACGCTGCCCGCGGGCTCGGTCGGGCTGATCGAAGGCTTCTCCATGGCCAACGTGGACTCGGTGGATATCACCGTGCGCGGGGTGGGCGGACACGGCGCCTACCCCCACACGACCAAGGATCCCGTGGTGCTGGCGGCCCGCATCGTTCTGACGCTCCAAACCATTGTGAGCCGGGAGAACCGGCCGGTCGACCCGGTGGTGATCACGGTCGGCTCGATCCACGGCGGCACCAAGCACAACATCATCCCCGACGAGGTGAAACTGCAGCTCACGGTGCGGTCCTACGCCGACGACGTGCGCGCACGCACCCTCGAGGCCATCCGCCGGGTGTGCCGCGGCGAGGCGATCGCCGCCGGGCTGCCCGAGGAACGGATGCCGGTCATCACCGTTTCGGAGACCGAGTATACCCCCGCCACCTTCAACGATCCCGCACTCACCCGGCGGCTGCGCGGCACCTTCGAACGCTGGTTCGGGGCGTCGAACGTGAAGTCCATCGACCCCGAGATGGGAGGGGAAGACTTCGGGCGCTTTGGCCGTACGGCCGAAAAGGTGCCGATCAGCCTCATCCGCATCGGGGCCGTGGACCCCGCTACGGCAGCGGAGAGCGCGCGCAACGGAACCCCGCTTCCCTCGCTCCATTCGAGCAAGTTCGCCCCTGTGCCGGAACCCACCCTCAAGACCGGCGTGGCGGCCCTAACCGCCGCCGCGCTGGACCTCCTCGGCGCCCAAGGCAGCCCTTGACACCCTCGGGGCCGTGACGCACTTCTGACCCTCTTTTTTTGACGATTTTATGAAGCCAACATTCCGCCCGCACCGCAAGAAGCGCGCCCGCAAGATCGGCTACCGCGCCCGGATGGCCACCGCCCACGGCCGCAAGGTGATCAAGGCCCGCCGGCTAAAGGGCCGCAAGCGGCTGACGGTAGTCTGATTCCGCCCGGCCGGCATCACCGGCCAGCGCGGGCGGGCAACACCGCGACCCACCCATGAAGTTCCCGCCCGCCCGGCGCCTCAACCGCGCCAGCGAGATCAAGGTCGTCCGCGAACAGGGGCGTCGTCTTGAATGCCGGGCCTTCACCCTCTGGTGGCGGCGGCGTCCGGATGAGACACCGGTGGCTTCCGGCCCCCGGGTCTGCGTGATCGCCTCGACCGCCGCGGTGGGCCCGGCGGTCTGTCGGAACCGCGCCAAGCGCCGCCTCCGGGAGGTTTTCCGTCACGAGCAGACAACGGTTCCCGCCGGCTGCGATCTTCTGATGATCGCCCGCCCCGGTACTCTTTCCTGGCCGCTGCCCCGCCTGCAAAAGACATTCGCGGAGGCCTGCCGCCAAATTCCCGCCGGAAAAAACGGCGAAGCCGGATCGTGACGAACGCCGCGGACTCCAGACCGGGCACCGCGGCCCGGCTGCTCATCACCCTGGTGCGACTCTACCAGCGCGCGGTCTCGCCCTTGCTTCCGGTCGTCACCTTGGGCGCGTGCGCCTGCCGCTTTTCCCCGACCTGTTCCCATTACGCCGCCGAAGCCCTCCGCCTGCACGGGGTGCTGCGCGGATTTCGCCTCGCCCTCACCCGTCTCGCCCGCTGCCACCCTTTGGGCGCCGGCGGCCTTGACCCCGTGCCGCCCGCGCGTCCCGTGTGCTCGCGCTCGTCGCGGAACAACGCTCCCGCCCTTCCCTGATGGACAAGAAAAACTTCGCCATTGGCGCGCTTCTCCTCGTCGCCGCCTTCACCATCCTGATTTTCGGCCCGAAGCCCGTGCCGCCGGCGCCCCCGGCCCCAGCCGCGGCGCCAGCCGCTGAAACCGGCGCCGCTCCCGCCGCTCCTGCGAGCGCCGGCGCACCTCCCGCCGCGGTGGCATCGGCGGCGCCAACCTCCGTGGTCGCCAGCGTAAACCAGGACGCGGCCGGGGTGCGCACCGTCACCCTGGAGAACGAATTCATCTCCGCCCGTATCACCAACGCCGGCGGCGCCGTGCGAGATGTGGCGTTCCGGAAGCATCCGGCGGCGCTGGAGAACACCAACCCCTACGTTTATAACGCGCTGCACGAGGACCCGCTACTGGCCTTCACCGACTACCCCGGGCTCGGCCGCGCCACCCTTTACGAACTCGTGAGCAGCTCACCCACGGAGGCGGTCTTCCGCCACGTGCTCGACGGCCGGATCGAGGTCACCCGCACCTACCGCCTGACCAAGGAGGGTGAAAAGGGCGCGGATCCCTACCGGATCCGGCACGAGACCACCTTCCGCAACCTCGGGACCGGGACGCAGCCGCTCGGCAAGGCGTCCCTCAGCCTGGGCACGGCCGGCTTGATCGACGGCGCCGACGTCGGCCAATACCTGAACGTCGTCACCTTCGACGGGGAAGATACCGTGTTCCTCGAGCGCTCCGAACTCGAAGGCGGCGGCATCGGATCGCTGGTCGGCGCCGGCCGGCCAGCAGTCGCCACACTGGAACGGCCGGGCAACGTGGTATGGGCCGCCGCAAAGAACCAATTCTTCACCAGCCAGTACACGCCTGAGAAACCGGGCACGGGCGTCGCCGTGCGCCGCATCGAGCTGCCGCCGTTCCCCAACTCCAGCTACCCGCACATCGGCCTCGCGGGTGCGATCAAGTTCGACCTGCCAGTGCTCGCCGCCAACGGCACCACCACGCTGCAGGGCACCCTCTACGTCGGCCCGCAGGAGTACCGCCGCCTCTCACGCTTCGAGCAGAACGAAGACCGTGTGCTCCCCTACACGCAGTACTTCTTCAACCGCATCTTCCTCAGCGGCTACGTCGCCCCGCTGCAGAACATCCTCCTCAACCTCACCCACGGCTGGGTCGGCAACTGGGGTGTCGCCGTCATCCTGATGACCCTCATCCTGAAGATCATCAGCCTGCCCTTCACCCTCGCCGCCTCGCGCTCGGCGAAGAAGATGGCGAAACTCCAACCCGACCTGCAGGCCATCCGCGAGAAGTACAAGGACAACCCCCAGAAGCAGCAGCAGGCCACGATGGAGCTCTTCAAGCAGAAGCGCATCAACCCGCTGGGGGGCTGCATCCCCATCCTGATCACCTTCCCGCTCTTCATCGGGTTCTTCGCCATGCTCCAGTGCACCGCCGAACTGCGGCTCCAGCCGTTCCTGTGGGCCAAGGACCTCGCGACGCCCGACACCGTCGGCCACCTGTTCGGCATCTCCTGGCTACCCATCAACATCATGCCGATCCTTATGGGCGCGACCATGGTCTTCCAGATGCGGCTCACGCCCACGCCGTCGGTGGACAACATGCAGATGAAGATGATGAAGATCATGCCCTACGTCTTCACCCTCTTCTGCTACGGCTTCTCCTGCGCCCTTGCCCTCTACTCGACGGTGAACGGCGTCTTCACGATCGTGCAGCAGATCATCGTCAACCGCATGAAGGATCCCGACGAGGCGCCCGCCGCCGTCGCTCCCGGCGGCCGCCCGGTGAAGAACGTGACGCCGAAGAAGCAGAAGTGACCCGCCCGCCGCCCCGCCGCGGCCCGTTCCCTCCGTCCCCATGGCCGGCCACAACAAATGGTCTAAGGTCAAGCGGCTCAAAGCCGTGACCGACTCCCGCCGGGGCAAGGTCTTCTCCCGGCTCGCCCGCGACATCACGCTCGCCGCCAAGGCCGGCGGCGGCAATCCCGACGGCAACGCCCGCCTGCGCACGCTCGTGCTCAAGGCGCGCGAGGCCAACATGCCCGCCGACAACGTCGACCGCGCCGTCAAGAAGGGCACCGGCGAGCTGCCGGGCGTCGTCTACGAGGAGATCACCTACGAGGCCTACGGTCCGGACGGCGTCGCCTTCATCGTGAAGGCGACCACCGACAACAAGCAGCGCGCCGCGAAGGACGTGCGCGCGGCCTTCGCCCGCTGGGGCGGCAACCTGGCCTCTTCGGGCGCCGTTGCTTTCCAGTTCGTCCACGCGGGGCAGTTCCTCGTCGCCCGGGGCCGGACCGACGAGGAAACCCTGATGGGGCTCGCGCTCGAGGCCGGCGCCGACGACTTCCTCGCGAGCGAACAGGGCTTCGAGATCCGTTGCGACCCGCACGCGTTCGACAAGGTGTCGCACGCGCTCGAGCGCGCCGGGATACGTCCGGAGATCGCCGAGATCGCCTACATTCCCGTGAACACCGTGCCGGTGAAGGACGCCGCCCACGCCGACGCGCTGGAGCGCCTGCACGACGCCCTCGACGAGATCGACGACGTGCAGCAGGTGTTCTCCAACGAGGAGGCCGGCGCCTGAGGGGACTCCGCCCGGCCCGCCGCTTGCCTCCATCCTCACCCGCTGCTCCCATCGCACGCCGCCGATGACCGACGACCAGGAACTCGCAACGCCCGCGCCGGAGACGGCCCGCCACCTCGCGCCGGGCGACGTCGGGCTGGTCACGCCGCGCGACTTTGTCCACCGGGAGCCGTTCACGTTCCGGAGCGGCCAGACGCTGCCGGGCTTCACCCTGCGCTATGAGACCTACGGCACGTTGAACGCCACCCGCGACAACGTGATCGTCATCTGCCACGCGCTGAGCGGCGACCACCACTGCGCCGGCTGGCACACCCCGCAGGACCGCAAGCCGGGCTGGTGGAACAACCTCATCGGCCCCGCCAAGGCGGTCGACACGCGCCGCTTCTTCGTCGTCTGCGCCAACGTGCCCGGCGGTTGCCAGGGCTCCTCCGGCCCTTCCTCCCTCAGCCCGGAGACCGGCCGCCCCCACGGCACCACGGTCCCGTTCGTCACCATCCGCGACATGGTGCGCGCGCAGAAGCTCCTGCTAGACCACCTCGGCGTCACCGGAGTGCACGCGGTCGTGGGCGGCTCGATGGGCGGGATGCAGGCGCTGCAGTTCGCCATCGAGTACCCGCGCCTGGTGCGGCGCGTGCTCGCGATGGCGACGACGGGCCGCGAGAGCGCGCAGGCCATCGCCTTCAACGAGGTCGGCCGGCAGGCCATCATGCAGGATCCCGCGTGGAACCGCGGCGACTACCAGCGCGACGGCGGCCCGCGCGTGGGTCTCGCGATCGCCCGCATGATGGCGCACATCACGTACGTGTCCGATGCATCGATGGACCGGAAGTTCGGCCGCCGCAAGAAGGGCACCGCCGCGCCGGATGCTTACACCTTGGACCTGCAGTTCGAGGTGGAGAGCTACCTGCGCCATCAGGGCCAGAGCTTCATCAACCGCTTCGACGCCAACTCGTATCTCTACATCACCCGCGCGCTCGACCAGTTCGACCTGGAGGAGGGCGGCCAGTCCCTCGAGCAGGCGTTCGCCCCGGTCGAGGCCGAGACCCTCGTGGTGGGATTCACCAGCGACTGGCTCGTCCCGCCGGCGCAGAACCGCCGGCTCGCCCTCGCGCTCCTGCGCGGGGGCAAACGAGCCAGCTACGCCGAGCTCGCCACCGACCTCGGCCACGACTCCTTCCTCCTCGAGTCGGAGGACCTCTACGCACTCGTGCGCGCCTTCCTCGAGCGCGAGGGTGCCGAGTCCGTCAACTACGAGATCTGAACCCGCCGCGCCGATGCCACGGACCTCCGAGAAACGCACCGTCGACATGCAGGTCATCGGGGACTGGGTGGAACCCGGCGCCCGGGTGCTCGACCTCGGCTGCGGCCAGGGCGCGCTCCTGCACTATCTGGTGCAGTCCAAGCACGTCTCCGCCGTCGGCGTCGATCTCGACTTCGCCAAGGTCACCGCCTGCGTGCGCCGCGGGCTGTGCGCTTACCAGGGCGACATGACACGCTTCATGCGCGATTTTCCCGACAAGCATTTTGACCGGGTGATCTGCTCTCGCACGGTCCAGGAGCTGTCCGATCCCGCCGCCGTCATCCTCGAGGCGCTGCGCGTGGGCCGGGCCGTGACCGTCGGCTTCGTCAACCACGGCTTCTGGAAGAACCGGCTCAACGCCCTGCTGCAGGGCCGCAAGATCCGCAACGAGGTGTACACCACGGAATGGTTCGAGAGCCGGCCGTCCAACCCCGTGACCGTGCTCGATTTCGAGCGCTTCTGCGGGGCCAAGGGCATCCGCATCGCGCGCCGTGCGCACCTCGCCGGCGACTGGCGCACCCCGTGCGCCGCCGTGCCCAACCTGCTCGCCGGCTACGCGCTTTACGATCTCGCACGTTGAGCGCCCAGCCGCACGATCTCCCCGCCCCTTTCCCACCATGAACCGCCCACGCCTCCGCCTGCTCGCCGGCTTTCTCGCTGTGCTCGCTCCCGCCGCCGAAGCCCAGACCGCCCGCTCCGGCACCGTCGCCAAGCGCTACGCCGAGCTCTGCGCCAACTGTCACGGCGACAAGCTCCAGGGCGCGCAGGCCCCCTCGATGCTGGACGATATCTGGCTCGTCGGCGGCGACGACGCCTCGATCGAGAAGAGCATCCGCACCGGTTTCCCCGAAAAGGGCATGCCCGCCTGGGGCGACGCGATTCCCGACAAGGAAATCCGCGCGATGGTCATCTACATCCGCGAGCAGCGCGAGTTGTCCCGCCGCGGCCAGCTGCAGTTCAACAAACCCGCCGACTCCGTGACGACCCGCAGCCAGCTGCACGACTTCCAGGTCTCGACCTGGGTGGGCGGGCTGAAGGAGCCCTTTTCGCTGGCCTTCCTGAAGCCCGACCTCGCCGTCGTCACCGAGAAGCGCGGGCACGCGTTCCTCGTGGAGAAGGGCAAGCTCGCCGCGCGCCCGCTGCTCGGTCTGCCGGTGGTCGACACCGCCAGTCAGGCCGGCCTGTTCGACGTGCTCCCGCATCCGGACCACGCGCGGAACGGCTGGGTTTATTTCGCCTTCAGCGACCCGCGGAAGGACGCCGACGGCAAACCGGTGAGCCTCACGCGCATCATCCGCGGCCGGATCAAGGACGGTGCCGTGGTCGACCAGGAGACCGTCTACCAAGCCCGGCCCGAGCATTACCTCAAGTCCGGCGGCGTGCACTTCGGCGGCCGGCTCGCGTTCGACCGCGACGGATTCCTGTACTTCACGATCGGCGACCGCGGCCAGGGGCCGCACGCGCAGGACATCACCCGCCCGAACGGCAAGGTCCACCGCATCCATGACGACGGCCGCGTGCCCGCCGACAACCCGTTCGCGAGGAACCCGGAGGCCTGCACCACGATCTGGAGCTACGGCCACCGCAACCCGCAGGGCCTCGCGTTCCAACCCGGAACCGGCGACCTCTTCGACCTTGAGCACGGGCCCCGCGGCGGCGACGAGGTGAACCTCGTCCGCAAGGGCCTGAACTACGGCTGGCCCGTCATCTCCTACGGGATGAACTACGACGGCACTACGCTCACGGAGCTCACGGTCAAGGAAGGCATGGAACAACCCCTCGCCTACTGGGTGCCCTCGATCGCGCCGTGCGGGGCCAATTTCTACGCCGGCGATCTCTTCCCGAAATGGCGCGACCACCTCTTCGTCGCGACCCTCGCCGCGCAGGAACTGCGCCGCCTCGAGGTCTCGGGCGGCAAGGTCGTCGCGCAGGAGATCCTCTTCAAGGAACTCGGCCGCATCCGGCACATCGTCGCCGGCCCCGACGGCGCGCTCTACGCGCTGTTGCCCGAGCGGGTGGCGCGCGTCGCGCCGCCTTCCGCCCCCGGCACCTGACCAGCCGGCGGCCGGGCCGCCTCCCCGCGGCGCGCCCGGCAGCGGTCGCTGCAATACTTCACCTCGTCCCAGACCCGCGCCCACTTGCGGCGCCAGACGAACGGCCGTCCGCATACCGCGCACGGCTTCTCCGGCAGGTTCTCCTTCCGCACGCCCCTCATGGGATCGCGGTCTGCGCCACGCCGCGCCCGACCTCCTCCAGACCGAACACCTCGACGTCGACCCCGTCCGAGCACACCGCGTGGTCGGGCGGGCGGTTCGGAGCCGCGAATCCCGCGGCGGTGAAAAGTTTCTCCACGCAACGCGAGACCTCAACCCGCCTTAGCGCGTAGGGTGGATGCGCCACCGCGCCGCGCAAAAGGCGCCCCCCACCGGCCGTGTACAGGCGGTAGCGTTCCACGAGAAAATGCTCCAGCGAGCCGGCGGCGGGGAGCGCCAGCGCCGCGCCCGGCCGCCATGCGAACCGAGATTCACCGCCGTCCGCGCGACGCCGAGAAACAAAGGAGATGGCACCATCCGTCTCACCGGGCCGGACTTCCATCCGCGCCGCGTGGTAGGGGAGGTGAAAAAAAGTGCGCGCGATCGCGACCGCCAGGCGTCCGCCCGCGTCGAGCGAGTGGAACCAGACCCCCGGGACGCCCGCCCGATCGCGCACGTAGGTACGGAGATTAAGCTCGGGGAAGTTGGAAAGTCCCGGCACCGCGGGAAGGAAGGCCGGCCGCACGCCCTCCATGCGGAACGGCACGATCCCGAGATAGGCACGCCCGTCGAAAGTGTCCGGCTCCAAGCCCGCGGGCAGGGTCGCGCGGACCGCGTCCACCGGCACCTCCCAGTGCAGGAACAGCAGATTGCGCCAGCGTTGCCGCATCACCGGCCGGCCCGCGGGACGCGTCGGAACCGCGGGGATCCGGGCGGAGTCGGGCAAGGAAAAGGACACGGCCATGCGGGAAGGGAACCGGTCCCGACGCGGGCGCAAACGCCGGCGCGGAAACGACGCTGCCGTTTGACGCGCCGCCGCCGTGCGGCACGCTCGAACCGTGCTCTCCGACGCCTTCGCCGGCCTGCAGAAGCTGATGCTCCCCGACCGGTGGCAGGCGGAGGCGCTGGCCGGACTGAGGGACGGTCGCGACGTCATCGTCGACGCCCCGACCGGCGCCGGGAAGACCTACATCTTTGAACGGTGGGCGGAGCAGACGGCGTTCGCCCGACGCGCGCTTTTCACCGTGCCCACGCGCGCGCTCGCCAACGACAAGTTCGCCGAGTGGCGCGCCCGCGGCTGGGAAACGGGCATCATGACCGGCGATCTTTGCGTGAATCCGGAGGCGCAAGTGGTGGTCGCCACGCTGGAGGCGGTGCAGGGAATCGTGGTGGGGCGTCCGGGCGCGCGGGAACGGCATCCGTTCGGATTGCTGGTGATCGACGAGTATCAATGGATCGCCGACGCGCACCGCGGAAACCACTACGAGGGTGTGGTGTTGTTCGCCCCGCCGGGGCTCCAACTGCTGCTGCTCTCGGGCGCGGTGGCAAATCCCGACGAGGTGGCGGCATGGCTCGGCCGCCTCGGGCGGCGCACCGCGGTGATCCGGCATCGCGAGCGACCGGTGCAGCTGGAGGAGGTGGAGGTCGACGAGCTGATCCACGGCCTGCCGCGGTGCATCGAGGGGTTCTGGTCGCGCCGCGTGGCCGGCGCGCTGCGCGAGAATCTCGGCCCGGTGCTGCTTTTCGCGCCGCACCGGGCGGACGCGATGCGTCTGGCGCGGCAGCTCGCCCGCGAGCTGCCGCTGGCCGATCCGCTCGCCCTGAGCCCGGAGCAGGAGCGGCTCTGCGGGCCCGAGCTCGCGCGCCTGCTCCGGGCGCGCGTCGCCTGCCACCACAGCGGCCTGAGCTACGCGCAGCGCGCCGGCGTGATCGAGCCCCTCGCGAAGGCCGGCCAGCTGCGCGCGGTGGTGGCCACCCTCGGGCTGAGCGCCGGGATTAATTTCTCGCTTCGCTCGGTGATGATCACGGCCGGCAGCTACCGCCACGATCACCTCGAGCGCGAGATCGCGCCGCACGACCTGCTGCAGATGATCGGCCGCGCCGGCCGCCGCGGCCTGGACGAGACCGGCTACGTGCTCGTGAGCGGCAGCACGCCCCGTCTACGCCGGGCCGAGCCGCTGCGGCTGAGGCGCGCCGCGCCCCTTCCGTGGGCGCTCTTCCTGCGCCAGCTGCGCGGAGGCCGCGACGCCGGCGAGCTGGCTCGCACCGAAGCCGCAAGGTTGTTCACGGCCGAGCCCGTGCCCACCGGCGCTGAGCGCACGCCGCCCGGATTGGCCGCGACGATCCCCTGCGGGGAGCGCACCGATACGGGCCGCGCGCGCGTGGTGCGCCGCGAACGCAACCCCCTGCCGGCCTGCGCGACCTGCGCCTGGCGGGCCGACTGCCTCGCGCTCCCGCCCGACCCCACGCTGCTCTGGCAATGGCAGCGCACCGGGCTCCTCGACCGCGGCCTCCGGCTCACCGTGCGCGGGGAGGTCGCGTCTTTCTTCCTTGGGCCCGAGGGGCTCGCGCTCGCCGCCGCATTGGAGAACCACCGCTACCCGCTGGACGACCTGCTGTTCGACGCCGCCGATCTCTTCGCGGCCGACCGCTTCACCGGCACCAACCCGCGCTGGCTCGGCCGGCTCGCCGACGCCTGCCGGCAGGCCTACCGGCGGCTGACGATCGAGGGCTGGCTGCGGGAGGGCGTGCCGCCGCAATACGGTTCGGGCGCCGGCGAGGCCGTGCGCGCGCTCGTCGCCGAAGGCGCCCGCGCGCGTGAGGTGCTTGAAACGGTCGAAACCGCGGGACGCGGCGACATCGACCGCCTGCTCACCGAATGGCGCAGCCTGTTGCGACAAGCGGCCGCGGCGGAACCCCTAGTCGGCGACGGCGCGACCATGACCGCGCGCGACCACTTCATCGCGGAGCGCTGGGACACGTTCCGCGCGCTGGCGCGCCACTGGCTGCGGGAGTCGCGGCTCGATGCACTGCCCGAATTGCCGCCCCTCACCGCGGACCAGCGCCGGCCGGTCAACCACGGCCGGCTGCGTGCCCCGCGGATCGCGCCGCCCGGACGCTTCACGCCGGTTCGCGCCTGATCACGGCCGTGGCAGCCAGCGGAACGCGCCGTCGCGTTCCCGCACGGGAGCGTCGGGCCCGGCGGCCGCCGCCAGCCGCCGCTCCGTCTCGCGGATCAACTCCCCGAGTGCCAGCGGCGACGGCTTCTCCGCCGTCTTCAACTCAAGCCGGCGGAGCACGAACCCGGACTTGATGCGCCACAACTCGAGCGAGACGCCGGGCGGCAGGCCGCGCTGCCGCACCCACTCGTTCATCAGGCCCTGGTCGCCGTCACGGGCCGCGAGCCACGCGAGCCCGTCCGCGGGCTCGAGTACCGCGAGGACCCGATCGTCGTACTGGTCGCGCACCCGCTGGCGCTCGAACAACGCGGCGGGGGTGAGGTCGAAGACGAGCGCGAAGCGGTCCTGGAACTCGCGTTCCAACCGGAAAACGGCCCGCAGCTGCGCCTCGGTCGCTCCCGTTCCCGCCAGCGCGCGCCGGACGGTCTGCCCCGCGTTGGTCTCCGCGAGCTCGAGCTCGTCAAGCTCGGCGGCCGGCAGCACGGAGGCGAGATCCGCGCGCTTTTCGCGCTCCAGCAGAGCGAGTTGACGGAGGAACGCGTTGAGGCCGCCGGGGAAGGAACCGCCGGCCGCGGCGTAGTCGGCGGCGGCGCGGGTCCGAACCTCGTCGTAATCCCGCTTGATGCGCTCCACCCGGGCCCGCTTTTCCTCCGCCGAAAGCGGCGTCGCGGCTCCGGACCCGCGGCCGGCCTCCGCCGATGAACCGGTTTGGCGCGCGTCCGCCCTCGAGGTGTTCGAAACGGGCGCAGGGCCTGAGCGCGGCGGAGCCGCCGGACGGGAAGTGAACCAGAGCGCGGCCGTGATCGCGGCCAGCAGAACGGACCACGTGAAACGCCGCGCTGGACTCATGACCGGAGGGAGCCTGCGGAGGCGGGCGCGTGCATGCGGAGAGGATGGCGGATCCGCCGGACGCTGCCACCGATTTCTCGTTGCGCGGCACACGGCGCCGGCCCGCAATCGACGCCCCGCAATGAGCGCCGTCCACAACCGTTCCGTCCTGCAGCTGGTCGGCGCGGCCCTCTGCTGGAGCCTGGCCGGAGTGCTGATCAAGCACGTCGGCACCACGTGGTCGGGTCTGGCCGTGGCCGGTGGGCGCGGGGCGATCGCCGCGGTGTTCCTGCTGCTCATTTGCCGCGGGCTGCGTTTTCATTTTTCCCGCGTGCAGGTAGTCGCGGCCGTGCTCTACGCGGCCTGCACCGTTCTGTTTTGCTGCGCCACGACGCTCACGACGGCCGCCAACGCGATCCTGATCCAGTACACCGCGCCGGTCTGGGTAGCCCTGCTCGGGGCACGCTTCCTCGGCGAACGGGCGTCGCGCCTCGACTGGCTGGCGATCGCGGTGACTCTCGGCGGAATGGCCATCTTCCTTCAGGACGGCCTCGCTTCCGGCCGCCTCACCGGCGACCTGTTCGCGCTGCTGAGCGGGATGAGCTTCGGGGCGACCGTCGTCGCGCTGCGGCGGCAGAAGGACGGCTCGCCGGTGGAGTCGATCATCCTGGGCAACGTCCTCGCCTTCCTGATCTGCCTGCCGTGGATCCTGCGGGCGCCCCCGCTCCCGGCCGGTGGTTGGGTGACTCTGGTCGCCCTTGGCACCGTGCAACTCGGGCTCTCCTACTGGCTCTATGCCCGTGCCATCCGGCACGTCACCGCCCTGGAGGCGGTCCTCATCCCGATCATCGAGCCGCTGCTCAACCCGCTCTGGGTGCTGCTCTTCATGGGCGAGGCGCCCTCGGGCCTCGCGCTGCTCGGCGGCGCGGTGGTGATCGCGGGCGTGACCGTGCGCTCCCTGCTGGCCGCGCGTGTACGCACCTGAAGCGGGAACCTTCCCGCGCCCCGGACGTCCTGTTTCCACCGTGAAGATCGTCCCCCTCCTCCTCGCCATCTCCCTCGCCGCCAACGCGGCGCTCGTGCTGCTGGTCGTCACCCGCGACGACGCGAACAGACCCGCAGCGGCCAAACCTTCCCCGGTCACCACGTTCGCACCGGCCCCCGACGCCGCGCTGCGCGCCGCCCTCTCCTCCGGGGACACCGGCGCGCTCGCCGCCGCCGGCGCCCCGGCTTCCCTGGT